>Ga0058702_10000430_pt1 | contig 17924 bp, 19 predicted proteins | sample AgamicOrSfe_FD_83781 | JGI IMG/M metagenome (GOLD analysis project Ga0058702, IMG submission 83781) | Agave microbial communities from Guanajuato, Mexico - Or.Sf.e | ecosystem: Host-associated > Plants > Phyllosphere > Phylloplane/Leaf | place: Guanajuato, Mexico | collected 2012-05-30 | reverse complement strand
TTTCCACTGAGTATTCCATCGTCTTCGTCAGTCGAGTTACTCACCCTGCCTCGCCTTGTCCTCGCTACACTCCCTTGCAACCTCATCAAACTTCGCACCTGCATTCAGCTTCGCCAGGGCCTCCTCTTTCTTCCCATGTTTCTCGCACAGAATATGTCGTACGTTGATTGATGTCGCGGGCTTGAGCTTGCCCGCGTCTTTGTCTTTTGCCGGTTTCGCGTCTTTTGCAGGTGCGGTCTTCTTGGGCGCCATTGTTGGACTGGTGATGGAGAGATGGCTATTTGCTCGTAGATGGTGACGAGGAAGACGTGGTAGGAGAGGAAGAGAGCTTGACAAGAGATCGACGCTGTTAAGGTGTTCTAGGGGCGGGGCTTACCACGTTCTTTGCGGAGCGAACGGCGAACGGGACGAAGTCCGGTGAATCTTCATGATGCTGTCGATCAGATATATATGCTAGATCATAAGTCTAAGCGAAATCTCTACGGCACCCTCCTTGGGATCTTTTGAGACTTGATCGCGATATCAATCGCTGAGAGGAAGATAGCATTCGTAAGCTGAACATACAAAAAAGGGAAGAATCTATAGATGCTACACAGAACCGAAGAAGGAGAAAGTCATATCACATATGCTCGTCCGATAAAGTTCGCTTGCTCTTCAAACCGTCCAGATAGCATGTTCCGCTGCACTCGACCGACCGAGCTGGATAGCCCATCCCCTGATATCTTTCCTAACGCCTGACCCTACCCAGTGATTCCACACCACAAATCCGCGGGGCTATTGCGCCAAGCTCCAGCTCTAAAGAAGCACCAAGTAATTCGACGGCGCGATTCCAGTCTGTCCACTTTCCTTCCTTGCTTGCCACCATCTTCCGCTGACATCGGAAATCTCCAGTAGTTCGTGCTTCCCAAAGCTTATCTCGTTGGAATCGTCCGGGTTGGCCTCGTATGAGTATATCGCCTTGGCCCGATACGGGTACTCTGTCGGAGCAACAAGTTCACCCTCCTCACCGCCAGCGGCGTACTGTGCAGCTTCACCGCCGTAAACCTGGGAGTTGGTCATCGTCCCACCAAATCGAGCAGAATCCCGTGAATCGGGTTGTGCAGTTGAGGTTTCCAGCCCAGCAAGATTGTTACTGTTATAGGTCGCCGGAGCTGCGGTTCTGTCTGTGACATTATATGATGGCTGCCGATCAACATAGCGCCCAGACATCTGACGAGAGCTGCGGGTAGACACTCGGCTATGATGATCCTTGTTGACTGCAAATGAGTCGACAAATTCGCGATGTTTAGCCTGTGGTTGAGATCCAAAATAAAAGATCCAGACAATCTGAACTCATTAGCCCGTGGTCCGGGGTTATTGATGAAGTACCTACGAAGACGATGGAAAGGAGGATGAACCCAGCAGCTGCGGCTTCAGAAGCTCCATACTCTGAGTAGATCAACTGGTTGGCAGCCGAAGTCGTAAACGTAAGAGCTGTGGCGAGGAAGCCAACGATCTGGCAGCGGGGTATCAGTATCGATTGCTCACCATGAACGATGTATCGCATACCGCCACATGGTACGTCCAGACTGAGCCTGATGCAATGCTCACAACCACACCCACGATGCAGAAGAAGCAATATACCAATGACCACCACGCGAAGTTGGGGTATGTTCGTTCGATGGCATCAAGTATGGACGCCACGAATGCAATCAGCCAAGCCATCTAGGACCCTCAAGTCAGCATTTAGTGCCTCATGTCTTAGCAATCCGTGTCCTGCTTACTATGGCGATCGAACATGTTGCGAGTGCGAAAGGGTCTCCAACCAAGCTTGCAATGCTGAACCTCTTCCTGCTTCGCATGCTCCGTCTGCTCCCTGCCACCTCCATCTTTCGAGGATATGTGTCCATGATGCTGTGTCTGCTGTTGTCGGCCGTCTATGCTACCGTGTATGTCGTGTAGTCGAGTTGAATCTTTCCGAATCGCAATATAATGACTGTTATGTGCAAACGAGACGATTGCTTGCCGAGCGCTTGTCAGGATGTGCTTGGCGCTTAGTGTTATTAGACCTCCGGGGCCAGTGAGTAAGTATAGAACGCGCAGCGTGTCTACACGAGAGTGATCAGTGCCTCGTTTCCGGACGTGTACGACGACGAGTATGGAGTACAGCAGGAGGAGAGGTAGACGGCGTCAGGTCATTCAGTAGCGATTGAAATGAATGACGAGGTTAGCTTTGTGTTGAAAAGGCACCAGTACGAGGCAGTTGAGTAGTCGCATGTTTGGGAGGTCTCCTTGGCAGGGTTCAGACTGGGGAAGGCACGAGGGAACCGAGGGGATCGTCTCAACTCCACGTTGCCGTCTGATGTGCAAGCGGCAATGGTGTATGTTTTTGAGGCATAAGACAACTTCAATTTACTCAGACTTCCTGGCCGTAGAGTGATGCTTCTACAGGCCGGCAATGCTACGTGGAAACGCACTCGAGCCCGTTATTGCCCTTCTCGCTCCCGTGCAATCTCTCTTCTTCTGACGACACGCTCAACATCGAGCAGTCTGTCCTCCCATTTCGCCCAATGCTCATTGCTCTCCAGAATCGAGTCGCTATACCACTTTGCGAGCAGTCTCATTGACCGTTGCTGGAGCCCAGTAATCTCATGCTCCTGTGCTTGATGCACCGCCATTACTGAGGCGAGTTCAGGAAGCATGGCAGCCATGGGCACCAGACCGGTGGCATCTTCGAGCTTCATTCCATCAAGACTGCTCAGTTTCGCCTGTGTAGACTGGAAGGTAGCAGAAGATGCAAGCACGATGGTCGATCTGTCACTGGATGATGAGGTATCTCCATTCTCCTCTTCATCCCGAATGCTTCTTAACTCTGCATCTATTGAGCCTGTCGACGGTCAGTATTTCGAAAGATGCAGGCATTGTACCGCATATAGCCTGTATTTACGCACATAATGATAATAAGTCTGCGACAACTTCATTGTTTCGTGACAGAGCAGACAATCTTTTATCCAACCTCTCCAATCTGGAGATCAGGGGAGGTGCTTGGGCCTCTACAGCGTCTGCATTGGGAGCTTCTGATGTGTTTGTTCCTTTGATGGCATGCTCAAGCCGACTCAGGCGCGACTCGAGTAAAGCGAAGACATCTTCCACTGATGCAGACATGGCATTATGAGCATAGGCGTGGTGATAACAAGCCTCTCTGTTTCAGCAGATCACATTTGATATCAGCTCATATCAATCACAGAGCACGAGACCGCAGTCACAATTCGGGCTGCAGCGTAGAATTATTGGCGAGGAAGAGGTGCATACTGTACATGAGGGAGAAGCTCGGCAGGAGAATCCCCGCGCTTGCATACAATTTTAGCTCAACATTCGGAATGACATACACAGCGCATCACCTCATCCTTCGCACGCCTGACTTGCCCTCTTGCTCCCTCGGCACACCCTCTGCGCTCTCTCCCGCATACAAGCCTATCACTACCTAAGTCTCTGAGTCGACCTCGCTCCTTGCATCGCTCCTGCTCGAGTTCTCCACCTGCCACTCGCAATTCCTTATCTTCCCCAGTCAAGGCGCATTCCGAGCAGATCAACATCAACAACAACATACCGAAAAGCCTCAAGAGCTATCACTGGAGTCTGATATCATCGGCTGGGATCCATGAGCTACGGCACCAATGTTGGCGGACAGAACGACATGAGTCGTCCGTCTAGTGCTGCCTCTTCTCGAGGCTCGAAGTGCGTAGCTCAAACGACTCGTAATCAGACAGTATTGCAGCGCTGAACGGCACAGGTCTCGACTTCGTGGTTTGAAAGAGGCTCAGTATGGGTCGGCTAGCTGGCTGAGTAGTGTTGTGAACTTGGTCAACACAAGTAAGACCTCTTGGAGTGGTTTGCTTCTCCGGTTCTAAAAATCCCTCTAGTCGTTGGCGCAGGTGTACTCGCAATGCCTCTGGCTTTATCCCACATGGGCATCCTTCTTGGTACAATAGTCATCATCTGGGCCGGAGCAACTGCTGGATTTGGACTATATCTACAAACACGATGTGCAAGATATCTTGAAAGAGGGTCGTCCTCGTTCTTTGCTTTATCACAGATCACATATCCGAGGGCATCTATCATATTCGACGGCGCGATAGCCATAAAATGTTTTGGAGTTGGTGTCAGCTATCTTATCATCATTGGCGATCTGATGCCAGGCGTTGTGCAAGGACTGAATAGTAATATTGCCCAGTCCAGTTTCTTGTTGGATCGTCATTTCTGGATCACGGCTTTCATGTATGTCGAGTCTGACCTACAAGCCTGAGTTACTGCTGACGACATATATAGGATCATCGTCATCCCATTCTCCTTTCTCCGAAGGCTGGACTCGTTGAAGTACACTTCCATTGTAGCCCTCATCTCCATTGGTTATCTGGTCGTTCTGGTAGTTGCGCACTTTGCTCGTGGCGACACGATAGCGAGTCGCGGCACGGTCCGAGTCTTCAAGCCGCAAGGAGTTGCACAGATCTTCGCCAGCTTGCCTGTGATGATCTTTGCGTATACTTGCCACCAGAATGTAAGTGATAATGACAAGGCGTGATACATTCAAGCAGTACTGACAAGGCTAGATGTTCTCCATTCTCAATGAGATGAAAGACCCAGCACCATCGAAGACACTGGGGGTTGTCACTGCAAGTGCTGGAACAGCTGGCTTAGTCTACGGTGTTGTGGCGATAACAGGTTATCTCTCTTTCGGTGACAACGTTTCTGGCAACGTGGTCGGAATGTGTAAGTCATGCTCGCCCGCAAGTAGATTAAGCGCTTCCTAACGTCCACCAGACGCACCATCAACCGCATCAACCATCGGCAAAGCGGCGATTGTTGTTCTCGTCATGTTCTCGTATGCACTACAAGTCCACCCCTGCCGTGCTTCAGTTGACGCAGTCCTCAACTATCGCTTTACACGGTCCAGCTCCAACTCGCCACGCGGCCGCCCCTCGTCTTCACCTTCCTCAGGCCCACTTCTTCGTCCCTCCAGTTCCAATAGCCACTCCACCCACACAAGTCACACTAGCAGCACAAACTATGCAGTCCCTCCCAAGCCGGATAGCATGTCTGAAACTCGATTCGCCATCATCACAACGGTCATTGTCATACTCAGCTACATTGTGGCAATGACAGTCTCTTCACTTGCCACAGTCCTCGCATATGTTGGCAGCACTGGCAGTACCAGCATCAGCTTTATTCTTCCCGGTCTGTTCTACTACAAGATCAGTGACCCAGATAGTCCGCAGCAGCAGAAACTGCAGAAGTCTCACGATGATAACGTGGACTTCGGGCGGGAATCGCATGTTGAAGGTGATGAGGAAGACGCAGCTGTCAAGGAGCTAAGAGAGAGCGCATGGAAGAGAAAGCTCTTGCGGAGGTTGAGCTTGGCTTTGGCCATTTATGGTGTTTGTGTAATGATCACTTGCTTGATCACGAATACCTTTTTCTTAGCGTCTGGGCATTAGACAGAGAAGCATTCGACCATAGATGTCTCACGACAGAATCTTACAATATATTTCCATGTGTTTGTACAATGTGTAGCAGCCTTCGTGATGCTCTGCTTGCTGTCCTGCGCGGTTTGAGCATAGTAGCGACCCCTTTGTATTCCTGGCGGACTGCCTATGTACCTTGACCCCAAGAAATGCGCTTTTTCTGCTCCGCTGTGCCAACCATGTCATCTAGCAGAGACATCTTCGCTTTCTTCCAGGCGCCAGACTTGATCCTCAGATTTGACATCCACAGCTCAGCGTGGCAGCTTCCTTGGGCTTCCTTTTCATATCCGCATGCATTTCACTGTTCCCTGGCGAGCAATGGTGCTCCAGCTTTGCAAACAGTATGCCTCCTCCAGGCTTTTAATCATGCAAGACCGCATCTTCTCACTCGAATCGAAGAACTTAGGCCGTCGTTGCCTTGTCCACAGGTTCTGTCGCGTCCACAAGCACCTCATCCTCCGGCTGGACCTCCACCACTTCACGCGCACCCTCCGCCTCCTGTAGTCTAATCTCCCCAGCCTCTTCCCCTTCCACACCAACAATTCCATGCTGCTCACTGCCCAGTCCACTCGTCTCTCCCACAACCCTCGACACCTGCTTCCTCCCCTCCACAAAGCGCGGCGTCACAAGCCCAACCATACTCAGCAACCGCCACGCCGGATCACTGGGTTGTGCGCCCACACCGAGCCAGTACTTTGCGCGTGATGTGTCGAGGCGGAGGTCTTTGTATTTGCGGCCTTCGCCGCCGATGGGGATGCGTGGGATGGGATCGTAGGTGCCGAGGACTTCGAGTGGCAAGGAATTCCGTGCTGTTCTTATGACGTGTCAGTGAAAGTGCTAGGGAGGAGCAGAAGGGTTCAAAGACTGACCGAGCGTGTGCGACTACGATGTTGTAGAATGGTGCGTGACGCTTGCCGAAGCGCGCGAGACGGATCTTGACCACCATGGCCTGGCGTCGGGTGAAACAACGGGAGGTCCTACAGTATCAAAGTAAGAACCGGAAGCTTTGAGTCGAAGACAGGTGGGGTGGACGTGGAGAGATATGCAATGGCGGTGTTCTACCGTCAGCACCTAGCTGGACAACTTTTCATCAATCTCGCCGCCATCACGTGCGCAGATCTATTTACTTATTATTCTGTCATCACTCCCGTCCCTCGACAACATCAGCATCCGTCGCGATGAATAGTATTCGCCAGATCCAGGCGCTCAACAAGCGCGAATTGGAAGCTGGAATGTACGTTTCACCGATGACACTGGGTCTCCGCATCCTCCACGCCTGAGGTTCACGCTGACTGCTTACTAGTGCACCATCAGCGTCATGGCACACCGACTATCGCAGCACAGCCTTCATCTTTATCGGCGGTCTCCCTCTCAACCTGACCGAAGGCGACGTCATCACTATCTTCTCTCAATTCGGCGAACCCACTTACCTTAACCTCGTGCGCGACAAAGAAACCGGCAAGTCCAAAGGTTTCGCCTTTCTCAAGTACGAGGACCAACGGAGCACGGATTTGGCAGTGGACAATTTAGGCGGGGCGGAGATCCTGGGCCGGACTCTGAAGGTAGATCATACGCAGTATAAGCCCAAGGATGGAGAGGACATCGTACGGGACAACACGTATGGCGATGCAGAGGACAATGAGGGAGGAGGCGGGAAACAGAAGAAACTCGGGCAGAGCGATGATGAAGAGGAAGAGGCGCGGCCGATGCTGAAGGAAGAACGGGAGCTGGCAGAACTGATGCAGACGCACGATGATGACGATCCAATGAAAGAGTATCTGGTTCAACAGAAGAAAGACGAGGTCGCCGAGGCTGTTGCACACTACAATCGCGAGCAGAGATCAGGAAAGCATGGAGAGAAAAAGCACAGCGAGCGGCGGCATCGGTCTCATCGGGACAGGGATAGTAGACCGGAAAGGGATGATGATGGGCAGCGACACCGACATCATCGATCACGGCGGCATCGTGAGGATGAAGAAGAAGATGGCGATAGTGATAGGATACAGAGAACTAGACGCGATGACTACGACGATGCAGCTCAACCACCACGCCAGCACCGACGACGATCGCCTAGCCCCTAGCGCTTCACATCATGCGGTACGAACTTAAAATGCATGATGCACTTCAGAGTACAGCCAAGCACAAGCGTCAAGGAGATCGAACAAGCAGACTAGAACACTAGATTGCTCTCACGTACAGGATGCTATCACTGCATAAGTCTACACGATTAGCTCGCTTGACTGGGACTCGATCCTTTCCTGAGCACAGATTCCAGCATAGCAAAGCTGAGCAATCTAACCATGACCGGTGGGAGGCAACAGAGCCGCGTTCGCGACAACACCTGTACACGCTACAGAATGAGAAACCACCAACACGGTCTCCGACTTGCATGCGGTACCGGAGGCACAATTCAGTACCACATAGCATCTGGAAATAGCTTACTTGGCTATGAAATCCGTTGCGGCCGGCGAAGACGAGGTCAATGTGCAGGGCCACCGTATTTCACGCTTTCAGAGGACAGGAAAGAGGAGGGATGGCGAGGATAGCAAGATGGCGAAAAGCCATCGAAGCCGTGATTGAAAGCTGGGCAGCGACGCGTTTCGGTTGGACAAGGCGTCCTCGCCATCAGACGAGTGAATGGCGTTAATACGTCATATAGAAAGTAGAAACGCCAGTCCTGCCAGAGCAAATCAGACTGTGAGCAAAGCGAGTGCCACGTACTGCGACCGTAGTAGCAAGGGAGGCGGGGCCAGCAGTACTTAGGCTTGTGCACAGGCGTGACAGCAGTTGGCTTCAACCCATCATGTCGGTGCTGACTAGGGAGTTTGGGTGAGAACACGCTGCCTTCAAGCATTCATACATCCTGCGGTATAAAGTACAAAGTCTAAGCAGATATTGTAGGTTCGGCCTTAGCCCAGAAGACGATCAGACTTTTGATCTGGGAATGTAGCTGTGACTGGTCTCAGGTCCACATTGAATTCCTCGACGTGTAAGTGATTGTAAGTGATGGCGTTCTGTACTACGTGAAAAAGGTACCACTGTTCTGTCGGTCTCTCCGAGTGTTACACAACATGCATCACCCCATATGAACATGCGCTGGGCCGGCGCTTACAGAGCCCATGGGACCTTGCATTGTGACCGCCTATTCAGTCATGTTGTGACAACTTGTGAATCTCTGCTGCCGTCCCTTTCGCTGCTCATCTCCTCGCCTTGTGCATACAAACCTGCTCGCACCTTGAAAGCGTGCACTACTATACTCACTTCCTCTGTCGACTTCCTGCTGGCTCAGGAAGACCACAGAGCAGACCATGCACATCCCCAGTCGAGTCTACAGCTTCACAATCTTCCTCAGTGTCGCATCGTCAGTGTGCGGCCACACGGTCATCACATATCCTGGCTGGCGCGGCGATAACCTCATCTCCAACTGTACGATAGGCGTAGACGACTACTCTACAGGCTGTTTCCCGTATGGCATGCAATGGATGTATCCCTGTAGGTCATCTTACCCCTCCTCCACCATGATACGCCCAAGCTGTTCACATCTTTCGACCACAACATACACGCACACGCACTGACAAGCCACCACCCCTCCAGGCGGCGGCATGGGCATCTCCCGCAACCGCACGTACTGGCCCCTCAACGGCGGCGCCATTGCCTTCCAGCCAGGCTGGTTCTCTGGCCACGAAACAGCCTTCCTCTACGTGAACATGGGCCTTGGCACTATCCCGCCCAACTACTCACATCCGCTCCTCCCCGTCTTCGAGATCACTGGACCAACGAATAACGAGTATCCTGCGCTGGACGTGTGTCTGCCGCAGGTGCCGCTACCGGCGAACATCTCGGTGAATGTGGGCGATAACGCGACGTTGCAGGTTGTGGAAGCGGCGAAGCATGGTGCCGCGCTGTTCAGTGTGAGTGAAGATGAAATTGAGCATAGCCCTTGATAGGGAAAGAGGATGCTGACGAAGGATGTGTAGTGTGTCGATATCACGTTCACAGAGGACATGTCCTTGGTGAAAGAGGTCAATGCGTCGAATTGCATCAATGCTACACAGATTGAATTCAGTCTCGTCTTTACGACAAAAAGCTTGACGAGTGGAGGTGGTCGGAGGAGGACATTGGACTGGGGCGGCTGGGCGGCGATAGCGACGAGTCTTGTGCTGACGTGGAGCTGATTGTGACAGCTTTGGACGTATGAGTTGCTGGCACAGCTTGGTCGTGTGGATGACGGTGCTGGTAACCCAGCGACCTATGTCTGACTGGGCTTTCATTCGTGTGAGCTCAGACGCTAGTCTTGGCATGATTGCAGTAGACTGAGAGTATTCTCGCTTCATGAATTGGGCATTGTACTTATACCTTCTTTTGCGCCTCGAGGCGAGCAGAGTCTAGCTCGCATTACACTTCACCTCATCACTTGTCTTTCAGTACGAGGGGAATATTGCCGGAGCGTGGACAATGACATGTTGTAGTGTTGCACAATTGTTGGATGAGTTCGTGTTTATACTTCGTGGGAGATGAACTCCGCCCACACGTCATCGCCCCTTTTGGAACTGAAACGAATGTAAAACGACAACTCCACATAGTCACGATACCTCAAGCTTTGATTTAGTGCTGCCATTGAGTATATATCCTACACACGACAGATGCCACATACATCGTCTCGACGCCGACAAGTAAAAGAACAATTACATCCAACAAAGCTCAGCCACGAGGTCGATAATGATGGCTGGTCCCACGTTGTGCGCAAGACGAATGCGCCGACTTATGTAAAGAAACACACTGAAGCATGGCAATCCGCGCATGCTAGTCGGCGCAAGGATTTCATAGACTTCACGGAACAGCTGACACCAGCTCAAGTGGAGTTTCTGCAGGCGAACATCTCGCGAGACGCACTGAAGAGTACCGAGATACGACCTCGTGCTGCCATATACAGCTTGGAGGAGTTGCAGAAGAGGTTTGACCAGGTACAAGCGGCGTGGAAGCGCGATACTATAGGACAAAGACTTACAGCAGTGCTGGGACGGGTGCCTGTTGTGCCGGAAGCTGACAAAGAGCGTATTGACGGAGAGATTTACCACAAAGACGATCTTGTCAGCAAAGACGCCAATGAGTCGACTATGCACGATGAACCTTTGGTCGGTCATGTCGTTAACGTGACGAATCAGCTCGATGGCCTCTTGCTAAAAGCAGAGTGTTCGAGGCCAACACCCAAGACGAGCACTGAGAATGGCCGGGAGGCAGTGCCGAGGCTATATAAGGCAATATGCATAGGTTTAGGGAGCCCGAGTGCGGACAATAGTGCTTGGGAGAAGAATGTTCTTTGGCAGCTTGTAGCATTCCTTGAGATGGCAAAAATATGTATGTACAGAATCCACGAACATCTTTCACTTGATTTCCGTGACACTATGAGCCCTGTTGCTGATTTCTGACTGCAAGTGAGCACCCAAGCACGACTTGACGAATCCACAAAGCTTTACATCCAGGACCCCGTGCTTAACAAAGTGGACATCTCTTTCCTCTCCTCCCTAGATATCCAGGTTCTGCCAAGTCCAGACGTCTTCTCGCTTATAGATTCGCATGCTCTAGTATACGCACCACACTATCAAGTGCGTGGATGGCCGGCGCAGATGCGTCAAAGTCACGCAAGGTGTATCATTGGTAACGATGTCAAGCCAGTCCTCATTGATGACTGGATGGTGGACATAGCGAGGAAGCGCAAATGGTTCGGAGATCTTCTTGAGACATATAACAAGGCTACAGCAGGAATCGTACACACGATCCCTGATCTAGATGCAGCTGACGAGCTTCGTAATTTTGTCAAGATACACGAGGCAGTATGCATGCCCACTCCAATGGGAGATGTGGCCCGGAGTGCGTTCAATGATACTTTCGTATATTGGAAGCCAGATGAGGAGGATGAGTGACAGTAATAGTAGCAGCAGTAGTTGAGGATGCGAAGTTCTCATTCGCGCTTGCCGTTGCAAGCACGACTGTCGAAGTTTGAGCCGGACCATAATGTCAAGACGAGCTCGACATCGCTCATACTGTACCACAACCACATCGATTTACTGGCCTTTTGCGATCAACACATCTCTAGTTCAGACCCGAATATCGTTCCATATCTATTCTTAGCATTCGCCAGCGAAGAGCAAGTAGCAGTAAGCGCACTCGCAGGAGCAGCTTATTCACCATCTCTGGGTACTTTGACCACTTGTTTTCACAACTTTGCATTGCATGATTAACACCGAGAACTCATCCAGGGTCGACCCTTCGCCGTCACACAAGACGTCTCATACGCATCAATTGAGGGCTGCAGGAGACGTTCCAAGTGCTACGACTTCAGACAGTAGCAAGTACAGCCTTGCACGACATCAGCTCCGTTGCGCGATTCTGCTTGTCCGTGGCGAAACACCAAATCACTTCTGCATGAGCGCTGGTCGACCCGATCCACATCTTCTGGTGCTTGGACGGCGGGTTGCCTCGTGCGCTAAGCAATCCGTGCTGAATCTGAGCGTAGCGGCTGCCGGCATAGTATATATACAATGTCCCGCCGACGTGCTTTGCTGGAAGATCTTGATTGGAGCAACCGATCACCTGCACCTTCACCCTCACCAACTCGTTGTGAGAACAAAGCACTCTCAAAGGTCACCGTCCCAGGTTTGCTTGCAGAAAGTATAAAGCACGACAACAAAGAAAACCTTGACAAAGGGCGTACTGGCAAACAAAGAATAGCCATACAAAGCAGCAGCCCAACACCTCACGATCACAACGGTCGACCACCAATCACACCTGACAACATGAGAACCAAGTTCGCAGTCATGTCATCGACAGTCCCGCACAGCCCCGAGGGGGATGCCATGTTCCAGTCACTTGCTGGCCTTGGGCCATTCTCGCATCCAAGCCCTCAATATGGCAAGCGCAACCATGACTACCACGACGAGACAAGCTGCAATCCTTGCGCCGAAGCATGTAAGCTCTATTGCCGCACACTTAGGAATATTGAAGACACAGACGGCCACTTCCCAACAACGAGCCAGTGTAATACGATCCTCGACGAGGTCAAGCAATTGCTTGCCAGGAGTTACTCGGAAGTCGCTGCGTTTCGCCAAATACGCAAGGAATCTGGGTTACCTGACGTCTTCCTGTCATTGTATGGCAGCCTTGACCTTTGCAACCCATCCGCAATCCGTCTTGTCGCTCGCAAAAGGATCGGACAATCAAATCCAACATGGAGACTCAACCAGAGAAGTGGCTCTGAGATCGTCAAGATGCAGAATGATGCGCAGGCATCGTCCGCTGGACGCTTACGTCGCTCGAGCATCGACGAACAGATCAGGCTGGAGCGGGAAGCCCTCAACGAGTCAGAAGAAAGTACCTCCGAAGTTGACGACAGCTCTTCGGACCGTCCGCCTGCTAACGCAAGGATCGCAAACACGGGACAAGATGGCCGCTCTTCACCTGGCAAACGCATCGACTCTGCTGTTTCTGTCACCGAAGTAATGAGGTCACCATCGGAGGTCAGCAAAACATTCCAGGCTGGAATGAACTCTGCTCTAAAAAGAGCTGTCTACTTGGATGAAAGCGTGCTTCAAAGGCAGTCCGGCAAGAGGAAGAGGAGTTCCGTCGATTTGAAGTCTATCACTGCAAAGAAAGCAAGGACAGTGAGTGCTCGTGTACCACGATCCCAGGTGGAAATCGTGGTCACCGAAATCACGTTACGTTGCACACCTAAGCCCTCGGATGTCAGTGCGAAGAAGGCATTGCCGCCCAAGCGCAAGACCAATGTTTCAAGAATTCATCACCGTCCAAGATCAGAACCAATATTTCGAAGGCCGCTGCTAATATTGAGCCTAAAGTGACAGTAACCAAAGAGAAGGAGATGCACGACATCGAGCGGGCTGCGAGGGAGAATGTCCTCGCTGGGAGGGAGATGAAGCGAACACCACGCCGTGTCAAGACTCCGGCCCGGTCAACAGGATGAGGATGACTTATCCTATATTGACCAATATAGCCATAGAGCGAGCCGTTGAAGTAGCCGATATCCGAAGCACTTGGGTATCCAGGAAGTGGACTGTCGTGACAATAAAGGCACTCTCTGCATGTTGGAGGAAAGAGTGGAAGCCATAGCCGCATAACCGCATAGTAATACTCGTAGAAACCAAAGCCAAGGACAAATTCAAAGCCACACCCTTTGCCCTATACGTGTCATACATATCCACAGCAACATGCGAGTGCGGTACAGCGCGACCCGAAGATGCATACATGGTGTGGAAATGATTGAAGCACATGAGCTTTGGCTTACTTCATTGACATTTCTTGATGCTTAGTATCCACCCCAGCCTGCCGCGAGGCAGAGAGCCACGCCGAGTCGGCTTTTCGAAGTGGGCCATACCCAGTACAACTCCAGCATAGGCAAGAATATCGGTTTCTCAGCAATAGGTCGTGCGGCGCAGGCTGCTGCAGGTATTGATCTCCCAGTAATTGGTCGTGCAGCGCAGGCAGCTACAGGGTTTGATGGTCTAGTAAGAGGGTCGCGAGACGATCAAGGCTAACAAGTCCAATGACCTTACGAAGATGCTATAAAACTCGAACTACGGAGAGGTGCAGTGCTGGGCGAAGGAATTTGATACGAAGTACTATATAGTTAGGAGGATAACTAGTCTTTACGACGAAAGGGAGATCGGGCTATTAGTGCGTAAAGCAATCTATGGCAAGAAGTATATAAAGCCGAAGGAGCTAAGGGACATACCATAGATAGGTAAGGAGAGGGGAAATCAGATGGTAACTATCTCGGTTTTAGAATAAAAGAAAGTGGTAGGGGTTTGTGGACTAAGAAGAATCTGGGAACATCGTTTTAGGATGCAGGAGGATGGTGGAAGTCAGTCGCACTCGAGATGGATCGAGACGGTAGTGATATACAGGAGCTATCAAAGTCCCTCCGACCAATCTACCTGCTCCGTTACTGGTGCCATTCCTTGCTTTGTGTACATGACCTTCAATCTCAGCCTCAATTTCGGCGGTGGTGGCTGCAGTAACAATATTAGCACAATCTTCACTCTCAATCTCATGGTATAAGATCACTTACGCCAGTCACGCTTGTGACCCTCATATTCTGCGTGAGCGAGCCACCCGCCTCGAGAGCGTCGCTCGCAAGTGCCTGCAGCTGCAGCTTCTGGCTTTTGGGTACAGCGGCTTGCAGCGAGACGCCGCTGAAGGAGTCAATGCCGTTGTTGACAAAACGTGCAATTGCTTGAACAGCAGTGGCGTCGCGTTTGGTCTGGAATGTGATTTGGAGGTCGTTCTTGTTGTAGGCGGGGAATGCAGGAGTAGCAGCGGGAAGGGAGACAGGTGGCGGTGAACCAAGAGGATTTGGCACATCAGAGGCCGAAGGAGCAGCTGCGGAATCGCCATTGAAGAGAGACATGATGTCCACGCTGGCTGGCTGCTGTGGTTGTGATTGTGCTGGAGGTGACGACATGGAAGCACCACCGAGGATATCGGCAAGGAGGTCTGCACTGTTCTGGCTGCCATTTGTGGAAGCCGAGGGCATAGATGGCAGGGTCGTGTCACCACCCATTAGGTCCAGGAGCATATCTTCTTCCGCCGCCTTGCCAGGCTTTTTCGTCTTGGGCGCGATCTTTGTCATCGGCTTCTTCTTGGTCGCTGACTCGCTCAGCATGCGCTGCTCTTCCTTGATCTCTGGCGGTGGCATCTTTTCGAGCACACCGCGACGAATCTCATCGTAAGCGAGTAGATTGCCATACTCCACGGCTCTTTGCTGAATCTCCACATCAAGATTCGCCTGATTGCTAAGCAATAATCTTCTTAGTCTGTCTATCTGTCCAGGCTCTGTGAATCGTGTTGTCAACTTGATAGTCGCTGTGATGATGTACTGTCGGATGATTTGTGTGGCGTAGCTGCTGTTCAAAATGCTGGAAAACATATCGACAATGTCACTCTCTTTTACCTCCTGCACAAGTTCCTCCTCCTCGTATGAGCCTCCACGAAGAAGCGCATCGCCATATTCTCCTATCGTCCAGCCTCCAGCCAACGTCAAAGCCTCTTGGGTGATATCAGACTTCAAGTTTGCGTACAGCTTTTGCACTGAGTAAATCTGTAGATCCGGCGATGTTGCAATGAGCCGTATGAAGGAAGACAAGATCTCTTCCTTCACAAAGTTTCCCGCAAGTTTCAGCACTCGCAACATAGTGTCAACGTGCCACCGTTTCGATGGTGCGAATCGAGCAGCAGCAATGCCAATTTGAGCCGTCATCTGAGGCTTGAACTCGTTATCTGCAACCTCCAAGAAAGCCAAAAGTTCTCGAATCATGACTCGGATGTTGGCTTCGTTGACAAGGGTAAAACTCAGGTCTAATGCTCGCCGCCGAATACTGATGTCTGGATCCCGCAAGCAGTCCAAGATAGTGTTGCGATGTCTTTGAACAGCATTGGGCTCTATAGCTACCACTTTCACCAACGTGTTGAGCGCAACATATCGCACATTGTTGTCTTTGTTCTCCAGGAACTTGCCCAGGATATTGACGGCCAGCACTCGAAGGCCCGAATCGGCTTCCACGTCCAGAATGGTGAGTACGGTCTCGTAAAGAATCGAGTTGCCAACATTCTTGGACGAGTCTGTATTGGTCGCCACTTGTGCCAAGATATCATTGATCTGCTCGCTTATGGCAGTATCTCCCCGGGCCAGCACGCGAAGTAATCGGAGGATCTTAACTTGCAGGAATGGATCTGCGATACCAGTAACATCGTGCTCCGGTGCATAGCCCGAGCTCGCAAGGCCTTTGAGAACTTTGACGAGCGAACCAGTGATTGGCTTGAACATGTCGATGATGCCTGCTTCGCCGCCTTCCACTTCATCCGCCTCGCACATGCCAACAACCAGGGTGAGACCGCAAAGGAGAACGCCATGGTTTCGGTCGTTCAGCAGTACCTTTGCCTTGTCCACAAAGTGTTCTTGCAGGTCCGGCACCTTCCGACATATTCTCATTGCACATAAAGCTGCCTTGCGCCGGATATAAGAGTTGGAGGAGGATATGAGGCTTTCGATTTCGGGGAACAGGTCCCGTGACATCTCGACCGAAGCGATGTTTCCCAGAGTCACAAGGGCCAGTCCGACAACGTATTGGTTAGGATGCTTAAGATCACTAGATGGTGTCAGCACAAGCTCCTTGGAAAGCATGGACGTGTGAAGTACTTCGACAGTGAGTTAGTGACGAGGGTGAGGACCTCCTGATTCTCGTCCAGCAAGAGCATGGTCCCTAGATAACCCAGACGCTTGTCCGCGAAGCGTGGTGAGGCCAGCAGCTTCAGACATTCTATCTGACCGAAATGTGTTCGTTCACCCAAAGTGAAGAGGTATAATAGCTTAGCTACATTGTTGCGTCTTTCAAAGAAGTCAGTGAGGCTTCCGAAGTAAATGACACCTTGAATGACCTGAAATTGGCATCGTGGCTCTCTTCTCTGAAGCTGGCGCGAATGGCAGCACTTTCTTTCTGTACAACTGCTCGCTCGTCTGCTATTGTCTTTGCTGCCCGCACGTTCCGAATGAACTGTTTCACTGCACGCACGCGTTAGCGCCATGTCTTTTCTCCATATTGTGTTCCTAAGGGACGAGGCCCTATTGCTTCTTACAGGAACTCATCCTGACGGCTCAGCGCAGGCCACCAAGGCACATCCAATGCTCAATCAGGCGCAGCGTAGTTCTCTGTCAGACAGAGAGTGGCAGACTCTGACAGCAGGGAGTTTCTCTGCTAGACAGAGAGTGGCAGACTGACAGCAGGAGACGATAGGGTGCAAGAAGTCGTGGATTGTTGCGCTTCAAAGGTGCTTTGCGATTGTTATTGGCGCCGTCTCCCCCTTCCCGTCTCATTCACGTGTGGTTTACATGACGACACAAACACAGGTCTACTCTACTACAATGACCAACAACCTGAACACCCTCAATCTTGTGCACAATAACCTAAGATGAGACTTGACTCTGCTTCGCTTCGGTAGCATGACTTATTGACAACTCTATTACCTAACCGGTCGCCACCATGTCATCTTCTTCGGCCGGCTCTAGTGTTTTCCTCGGCCTTATCTTCACCACCATCTGCTTGATAACGCTTCTCGTCCTTCGATACTACCTGCCAATCCGTACTACGCTAGCCTACCTGTTGGTCCCGGTCTTCCTTGCCCTGGTCCTACCTGCCAGCATAGTCCTGCTTGTCCCGATAGATCTGGCATCGGCAAGCACGACAGGAGAGTCTGATACATCCCGGGGAATACGGCTTCCAGATCGAGCACTACTAGTACTATGGCGCATAGCTTACTGGCTGACGTTCGCCCTGACATGGGTTGTGCTACCACTGTTGGGCGACTTCTCTGATTCTGGGTTTCGATCCGTCAGCGACCGTGTCCGTTATG
>Ga0058702_10000426_pt1 | contig 18008 bp, 15 predicted proteins | sample AgamicOrSfe_FD_83781 | JGI IMG/M metagenome (GOLD analysis project Ga0058702, IMG submission 83781) | Agave microbial communities from Guanajuato, Mexico - Or.Sf.e | ecosystem: Host-associated > Plants > Phyllosphere > Phylloplane/Leaf | place: Guanajuato, Mexico | collected 2012-05-30 | reverse complement strand
TGTGATCACTGGATCTGAGGCTGAGGACGCAACAACTGCGACATCGAGACAAGGTGATACACAGCAAGATCACGAGCTACAACGGCGGCATCCTGGACACTCAGAGCAGAGCGTAGACCCAGAGACTGCAAGCACACCATCCTCCGCCTCCGCCTCGACATTCTTCTCCCAGCCCGCCTCCACCTCCTCCCATCTTGACACCACAAGCGCAGCCGCCGACCTCGCCGGTCTATCCCTGGTGAACGACCCAGACGAAGAAGACATCGAGGTAGTGGATCGCGAAATCGATGCCGTAGAGACAGTCTCGTCCGAAGACTTGCTCGAGCTCGACCCATTCGCTGATCCGTTGACACCGTTGCCGGTTGTGCAAGATGAGGAGACGCAGGGGGGGCCACATACACCAACGAGTTTCACGACGTATAGCGGCTCGGGCGAGAATATTCTCACCCCGAGGACGCCCAGGACACCGGGTGGTCATAGTGATGACGTGTCGGACTCGTACTTTGATGATTTTGCGGGGCGTGATGGCGAGCATGGGGTCGAGCTGGGAGGGGCGAGGCGAGCTAGGTCGGAGACTGCAATGAGTACGCGGAGTGGCGTGAGTAGTGTCGGCTTTGCGACGCCAGATGAGGATGAGGATGACGAAGACTGGGGACGGACGCTTGACTGAGCAGGTTGCTGTGTACGGAGTACAACGGACGAGCATCAAGCGTCCACAGCATTTACGGCATGCATTAATTATTCAATAACGAGTCCATCACATCCTCTCCTCCAACCTCTCCACCAACTCCCTGACACACTCATCGCCCTCATCCCTTCCTGCCTCCACCATTCCCACGCTCTTGTTGACACTCCTCTCCAACGTCTCCCTACACGCTCCCACAAACTCCATCACATGCCGCTCAAACACCCTATACCGCCCTGCCACCACCTCAGCCCGCGGCTCCGCATCGTCTCGCAGCAAGGTCGCAAACGCCAAGATATCGCCCATCGCGGCCTCCAGCGCCGTTGCTGCTCTGCCCTGCCGCTTGCGAAGCAGTAGCGCTGCACTGATAGTCTCGATTGCGGTATAATGTGCTGCAGTTAGCCCTACGAGCGTGAATACGGAGGTAGGATTGCTCGCTGCTGTACTCTGCGGCGGCGTGGTGCCCACGGTGAAGGTGGAGAGGGCATCGATGTAATGCGTCAGTTTCTGCCAGGGGCGCGCAATGCCGCTTTGTGTGAAGGAGGATGTGAGTGTTTGCATGAAGTGAACGGCGCGGTTGCGAAACCGGTGGATAGCGTTGACACTGCTGTTGGTGCTAGTGCCGTTCTGCCCGCGGTGGCCGACAATCGTGGCGCGGAAGATGAGCCCTATGGCGAAATTGAGGCGGGAGAGGCGTAAGAGTAGACGGAAGATGCGGTCGTACATCACGAGGGTACTAGGCGTCAGGATGATGCGAAGAGCTGGTGGCGACGTGTAATTGAGACGGAGAAAGTCGAGGGCATGCAGGGAGTCTGCGTCAAGAATGGAGTCGATCTCAGAGGCTTGCAGGTCGGTCCGGAGAGCGAAGCTCAGGTCACCGGGAAGGATAACTGATTTGTTGTGCGTGAATGATCGTGTGGGATTGGACTCTGCACTTTGAGCATTGTCTGCATGAGCTGAGGATATTGATCGGCTGCTTGCACCACCCCAGCTATCAGTCAGGACATCTCGCAATGCCAGGCTGAGCTCTGAGCTGGCAGGTGGCCATTCGCGTCTTTCTCCGCTACCAAGTTTCAGACCCATGCCTGCACCGCCAGAGCGTGTTTTGTGTTTCTGGCGTTCCGTGATCTCTGCCTCAGGGTCGAAGAGTGCAGCAGAGAGACGGGTTGAAAATGTCCCGGATTGGCAGAGTTGGAACGAGTGGAGGAGCTCGAGATGCATTCGTAGCGAATGATGGTGCATGATAGACTTCAGTGCTGCAAAGGTCAGTGCTTGGTGCTGGATGTCCAGCAGAGGTTTTATAGATAGATGGAAGGACAACGACAGTGGAGGACGCATGTGGTTAACCATGGAAGAGGCTGTGCCAGAGAGCGATGTCAGAACAGTCTCACTGAATTTGTCTGGAAATGATGTTTGCTTGGGCACCATGTCCAAGAACTCGAGAGAAGCGGCAAGCTGAGCTGGATCCTCCAAGACGAGCCAGGGGTTGCTATCAGGACCTGCAATCATACGTGGCCCTTGTGATGGATTGTGGATAGAATGTGCCGCTTTCAGTGAGGAAGGGTGGCCAAGTGCCTCCAGAAGACTCTGGTGATAGGTAGCTGCTTTGTCTGTTATGTAAGCTATGTCACTCCAGCCAAAAGACCATACCAGAGTAGACGCTTCAATGTCAGGGTGCAGCAAGCCATGATCAGGGTGATTCTCCTGCAAGAAAGCACGCGCCTTGTTTGTTTCGACTATCTTTACCCGATCCTCAGCCTGGACGATAGAGGGAAATGTGTAGCCTCCATTGTCGTGATCCTGATCAGAGCTCAAGTTGTCCCAGACTTGAGCCGCTATGCTAAGCTTTGCAGGCTGGCTGAGATTGTCACTTGAGAGGCCAATGAGATCCTGCAACTGCTCCAGCCAAGGACTCGACACAAGCCGGAGCACCTCTGTCATGATATCTCGCATGTTGTCTAGCTCTTCCAAATGCTGCGCTTGTTCAAACACGACAGATAGGACATGCTCGTCATTGCTCGCGAGTTGTACCACGTCAACGATACCTTTGATCGCTATGATCATTCTAGCCGGCTGCTCGAACAATGTCTGCAATTGGACGAGACTTCTAACCTGAGAGTGACTCTTGACGATATATGTCTCAATAGCGTCAAGAATGGTCGCCACTGCAGTCGCAAGAGCGACTTTGCTCGCAGGACTTGATTTTGACCTATAGGTCTTCTCGTTGAAGGCGCGAAGGTTCACAGTCGTGTTACCTATCGTCATGACCTCCTGCACCAAGCTCTGGCAGCCCTGAACGGTGGTCCCCGAAAGTCGACAGTCAGGTACTGCTTGCTCGAATGCACATTTAGCCTGACTATAGGGAAACATAATTGACGACCGACCCAGTCCAAGCTGAGACAGACATCGCACAAAGATGTCGCTCTGGATAGGCTTCCCTACACGCCAGTTATGTCTCGATGCTGAACCGTATCTTTGCTGGGCAGCATCGAAGACAGCTGGTCCGGCTTCACTGAGGAGAGTTGCTTGAGGTTTCACGTTCGTTTGAGACAGAACACTATTCCACGTGAGGTATTTGACGTCTGCCTTGACTTCGAGATGCCCCTGAAACCGCCAGAGGTCATCTGCGGGCAGATCTGGGACTTTGGATGCATTGGCATCTTCTGGTCTGCTATCAACTAGAGATGCTAAACTCAGTGGCGGCGTTGATAGTTGGAGATCATCGAGCGGAGGCAGCTCTGGGAGTTCTAAATCGCCTAGGCTTGGTAGCTCAACCTCAGTATCCTGTTTGATAGCCGGGACGGGCAAGTCTTGGAGTTGCGGGACTATAAAGAGGTCAGTCACGTCTGAACGCGTTCTAGCACGCTGGAACACGTCGTGCATACTGGTGAAATCAATATTCTGGAAGAGCGACTCTTTTTGTCCTTCTAGCTGCAGTATCCACGCGTGATGATCGAGGCCAGCCAACGCGAAGCGATTAGTGCTCGACCCATGTGACCAAATACCTTCCATGAGGCATGTGAGGTGTGTAGGTCCGTTGTTTGTCATGGCCATGAAATGTCATTGCTTTGCACGTGTGTTGACGTTGCGATTGACGTTACGGAAACAATCATGAAACATCAATAAGTTATCAGCCTCCAGGAAATCCAAGCCGGTCTCTCTCTACCCTTAACTGCCATCTCAAATTGACGCGTGCATATTCCTGAAAGATGGCTCCCAGGAAGCGAGCCCGAGTCACAGCAACCTCCCCCTCACCTTCCATACCCGCAACCCCAGCCGCCGAAACAGCAACACCACTCGCCGCACCATCCCCATCCACACTTCCCAATGCCCCAGCGACAGCACCTTCCGACGCCTGGACAACCGCCCAGGAAACCGCCCTCTTTGTAGCCGTGCTGCGCTACAAGCCCACCGGCATGCATAAACACTTCCACATGCTCTCAATCTCCTCCTTCTTGCGCTCCCACGGGCATGCACTCCTCCCGCCCTCTTCCCAGGCCGTATCGCAAGAGCTACTAGTACCGCACACGAGGATTCCGGGGATATGGGCTAAGCTCGACGTCCTATATGACCTCAGCACGCTGGACGAGCGGGAAGACCAGCATGCGCTTGCGCGGGCGCGAGCGGGTAGCGAGGAGAGCGATGTCGGTGCAGGCGAGGAGGAGTCGCCTGATCCGGCGGAGGGAGAGTGGGTTAGGGAGTTTGCGCTGCCCGAAGATGGAGGTACAGTGATTGCGGCTGGTGGGATATCGACGGATGGGGATGCAGAAGAGGATGAGGAGGGCTTCAGCGAGCTGATGTGGCAGAAGCGTTTCCGGGGGGAGGACGATGAGGAGTCAGGCAGTAGTCCGATCGAGATGCCGATGTATCGAGGAAGAGACGGCATCGTGGGGCGGGTGTCGTCGAGTCCAGCGCCTACAGTAGCATCAAGCACCACGAAACGGGGACGTGGAGGAAGACGTGGTGGTGCAGTGGCAGCAACGTCGTCAACAAGAGCCAGGCGGGATACAATAGGGAGTCGAAGATCGAGTAGATTCGATTCGGAGATGAAGTCCTCGCCGGCAAGGCAGGTGGAGTCTGAGCACGAGGAGGCGGGGCAGGATACAGAAGAGGACGAGGAAGCAGAGGATGAAGAAGAAAACGGGGACGAAGAAAGTCAAGATGAGGCTGAAGAGGCAAAACCCACGAAAGCTGCAAGAGGAAGACCAAGTATGGGAGGCAGGAGGGGAAGATCGTCGACAGCAGGCATAGGTAGAGGTAGAGGCAGGGGGAGGGGTCGTGGGCGTGGAGCGAGAGGAGGTTGAGCGTGTCTCATCGGTGTTTCTTATGGCACGGCAAGAATGACTGTGTTGTTATCGAGTCATGTGGCCGCAAGACAGCTAGACTTGTCCTCGCGGTGCACATTCGGACATAGTTGTCCTTCTCGGCTTTCCTCCTGTCGCCGTACGACAAACCCCGCCTGTACCCTCGATCCACACGGAGGTGAACCTTCGGTGACCTACGTCAAGCCCTGTCTCCACGTCTGTTGCTTGTCGCGAAAGTTTGCTATCCTTGGCAGAAGTGGCAATAGCACAGCTAGCTGGCTTACTGGCTTGCCGGCTTCATGACTAGGAGCGAAGGCTCCGTCACGACGACTCACGCCATTGCGTCGACCTGGCTTGCTGTGGCGCGGTAATAGTCTGTCAAGTTTCAGCACGAGTTAGCCGAGGCATGGAGACGACTGACCTGCATGCAGATGACACATAGCATTACATTGGTCAAGGTGTTTGGCATCAAGCATAAGCTATGTCCTGAAATGGGGGTGGTTGATCTCGCTCTTCCTGCTTCATGTCCTGCAATAGTATCAATAGGAGAATATTAGCATAGAATGTGCCGAAAGACCATACCAGTCTACATCGCTCAATTGCAGACGCCTAATCTGCTGCTGTCTCCTACCCGTACCTCCTCTAGTACTGGGTGCACTAGGACGATCTGTGCTAAAGGTATGCGCGCTACGTTCGAAATTGCCTGCAGGATGACCTGGTTGCGCCGAGTCAGCAGTGAAGAATGGTGAAGGCTAGATGGTCGCGATTGTATGTTCAAGAACGACGCATGGACCTGTAATAGAAGTTCGCAGGGGATGGGCTGTTACCATTGGCAGGAAGTTCGGTGGCATCTTCCTCGGCGTGCATATCATAGTTGAGAACGAGCTTCTTGATTCGTTGCTGCTCTGCCTTTTCGGCTTCTTGTTGTGTACGCATCGCGATGGCGAAGCTTGAGTTGGCAGGAAGGTCGATGTTGCGTGTCTATGCAAAGGTGTCAGTAACAGCACTTTTGAGTAATGGTAGGATGAGCAAACCTGTGGACGATTGCCTCGCTTGCTTAACAGTGAGAACTTGACCGTCTCCGCAGCAGGGGTGGGCAGTGCTTCGAAGTTGTCTTGGCTTACGCCATTCGTCTGTGGTGCACGCCTGATGGGCATAGCGATATCGAGCATTGGTCTACGCTCAGATCGTCGAACTTCAACACTCTCAGACATCATTTTAGCAAGCTCACGATCAAAGTCCGCCTCAGCCTCGGGGTCGAGTTCCTCTTCCTCAGGCCTCGTGACAACAAAGTGCTCCTCCTCGTCCGATGATGCTCCAACAGTTTGTGGTGGCTCTTCAGCAGTCTACAACAGGTTAGCCAGGACTCGGAAGCGACGAAGACTACACAAACCTCAGCCTCATCTGCAGAAGATCCATCATCGTCTACAGGAGTCTGTCGTCCTGCGGCATCTCCATCACGTTCTTCGACCAAGTCATCGACTTCGTCAGGTCCTTGCACCTCTAATGCTTTTTCAGCAGAGGCAGTTCCATAATTGTCCTTACATGCCTGTGCAAATAGTGTGCCGGCGTCTTCCAGGTCTGCAGCAAGCTTCCATTGCGGTCGGATCAAGCCGTAAGCATCCTGAACAACGAACTCAACGTCCATGGGCAGAGGTTCTTTCAGCTGGATATAGTATTGGAAGAACGTCAAGAAGAAATCCAGCCTCTTCTTGGCAGATCCTTTGTCGAAGTACATTCCGCATGTCTCCAGGATACTACAAATGAGGCGGACGCGGAAGAAGTCGTCCGGAAGGTCAATTGGGCAATACACGCCAGGTTTCGGATAACCTTCATAGCCGAAGGACAGTATCTTGAACATTGTGTCGAATATGATGGATGAGTCTACCATCCTGTATACGTACAGCTCGGCGAGGTACCTGATTTCGGCGAGGCGACTCTGATTGAATGCGAAGTCATTGTTCTCCAAGCCAAGCGTGATGTGTTCAAGCAGATCGTCTATCACAGCAACACTGAACTCAGGGTGGTAACGATTGAGAGAACCGAGAATGATGGCCAGGAAGTGGATGTTGCTGTACTTGATATTCTGTGGTTTCGTGAAAATTTTATGGACAAGATGCACAATCTGTTACCGATTAGAGACACTAGCAAGTTACCGAACACAACTGGTCTTACCTCTGCTTCTTCCCAGTGAAGCTTTCGGATCTGCTTGGCAATTTTCTCCAAGTTTCGCTTAGTCAGATCAATGTACATCAGCTTCCGGATGAAGAGATCCATCGGTGTACGCTCCTTCTGCTGAATCGCAGCCCTCTCAGGCGGATTGACATAATACATGGCATTCTCGATGAGCATTCGCTCTTGCTGGCCTAAGTGCTGCGCTGCCTTCTTGCGCTGCAGAACCTCCAAGAAGGATTTCATCCTTGGTGCTGTATCCGGAAAGCGTAGCAGGTAGCGACCACAATTTTCGAGGAGGTTGCATATAATCTCGATGTTCATCTTGGAGAAGTCGTCAAGACTGACTTTCAGACAATGGAAGATGACATGCTCAGGCACCAGGTTGAACTTTGTGAGTTCAGCAAGGTACCGGATGTTGCTCATTCGAACGCCAGCCAAAGAGTCCTTCTGCTTGCGACGTTGAAGACTCCGGAATTCGTCATCAAGGTAAGTGACCAATCCCTGCGAGATATCTGTCATGTACTTCCCGAGCGTGGTGACCAGTCTTGAGTACAGCGGCAAAAGATCAGGCCGTCCTCTTGGGATCTCCTGGACAGCCTTGATCAGTCGATTTCGAGATGCTTTTGAGTTCACAAAGCAGAAATCGTACGCGATATCGTCAATTGCTTCTTTTGATGAGACGTCTGGCAAGCGTGCCAAGATTGCATCAACCTGCGCACCAACAGTCTTGTTCGCGATTGCAACACTGCTGGCATCCTTCTGGTCTACATTTTCTGCTTCCGGTTGCTCTTCTGTAGATTTTGCCTGGCTTGCATCCTCCAGGCGACGTCCGACCTGTTCCTCATCTGTCTTTTTCTTCTTGGCCTCTTCCAGAAGAATGCCAGGCACGCGACTCTTCAAGTCAATGATATTCTCATAGAAGCGTCTTTCCTCCTCGTCCTCCCATATCCCGGCACCATCTCCTTCACCGCGCAGGTAGTCCTCTGCCTTCACCAGACCCACAGAGCTATCATTCATTGTGTTCGCAGCAACCTTTTCTTTCAGGTCAGGCATTTCGACATCGAGGACGTCGGCCAAAACCTGCATGTTCGACACGAACTTCTCCTGTGCTTTGACCTGCTTGTCGAAGTTCGCCTGGCGGTCCTCAAAGATCTCACCTGAGCGCACGTAGGCTTCCGCATTGCGCTTGCTTTGGTGGTTCACAGCGCTCTGGTCCTTTTGGAGATGTATGACTGCCTGATCGAAGTACGTGCCCAGTACGTTTTTAAATCGTTGCTGCATGTTGTTGTCTAGCATTGGCGGATCATCAGTCGCTGCAGCTTCTTCTTCTCCACCTATCATTCTCTTCCCGACGATATCCCAGCTGAAAGTCTTCACAAATTGCACAACCATAGGAAGGTTAGTATGTTGAGTATCCTGCGCTGTGAGCTCTTTCAAGATTTCCAGTGGAAAAGGTTCAGCCTCGCCCTTAGGTAGGTCATCTCCGGCGCCTCCATTCTTGACTGCTGAGCCGCTCACCGGCTTAACATTTTCCTTGCCCTTTGCAGCCTCATCAGGCTTGATCACGTCGTCAAGGCTCCTGAGCGCGCCGGCCAGCCATAGTTCTGTCGCGACCCGGAGCAGTATCCTGTGCCTAGCGATCCTCTCCTTCTCTTCTTTCTCTCGTAAATCCGCAGTGAGTGTCTTTATGAAAGCTTTGTCCGGAGTGGCTAGACCTCGACCAATATGCCACGCCACATAGCCAGTGAACTCAGTCGCGCCGAATCGTTGATGTAAAGCAGAGAAGATTTCGACTCCGGCGGCAATGTCGGCCGGTATCTTCAGTCTACTGAGCCCCTCAGCGCACGCAGAAATGATCTCCGAAAGGTATTTGTGGAGAGACAAGGTTCGTATTTCCTGGAGAAAGGTGTTTGTTGCAGATCCCGCGATCGCGGTTCGAAGTCGTCTGATGAATGCGGTGTTCTTCTTCAACGAGGAGTCTAGGGAGGCTTCGACGGGAAACACATCTAGAAGTAGACGTGAACCAAGTCTCTGGAGTAGCTGGAGCGTGCTTTGTTATTACCTTTATCCCCCGCCCAAGCCCGGGCATTCGAGTCGCGAAGCTCTCCTGAGATTCGTTAGTGGTGTAGTCCTCTGCGATCTCGATTACCACAACTGTACATACGCTTACGCTGTCTTTCCATGCCAGTGAGGTTGAGGACTCTGGAAGCGTGCCCTATACCTTGTGGGCCCTCCGCTATGGTTTGACCATCGGCCTTTCACGTGCTTATGTCCGATAACGTCACACGATCTGCATAGTAAACAAATCGGGGAACTGGGGACTCACGACTCAAATCACACTTAAAAGTGTATGAGGAAGTCTTGGGGATTGCGCCGAAGGAGTTCTGCTCAGACTTGTATACTGGTACAATACGATCTATGCCCGCTGTACGCTCAGGAAGCCCCATGCATTCATCAATCCCCACACAAAATATCCAACAGCTGATCCGTCCAACAACTGACAGTGTACAAATGAGAAATGATGCTGGTGGCTGAAGACATTACACCCTTCGCATTCCCCTCGTTAATACTTTGGTCGCTTCCAGTAGTATTGCTATATCAGTGTCAGTTCAGAAGTCCTCTACCATAACAGTGATGCTGACCTTATGCTGCTTCCGCGTGGCTCGCAGAGATCGCTTGCCCAAGCTATTCTCGACTACACTCCGTCGTGTCTCGTCTGTATCCAACTCGGGAATATAGTAGAACTCGTCCTCTAACGGCTTGCCAGCGGCGTCTTTGCCTTCTCGTACAATCTCACCAACACATGGAAGCTCGTCAAGAAGAACCTTCAGGGCGGCATCGCTCAACGTGGCCTCATCTTTCTTAGGTGATGATACAGAAGAATTATCGGGGCTCTTTAACACCGCTGGAAGGTTCTGCATAATCGAGCTCAGAGGAATGGATTGTAACCGCGAGTACTCAAGCTGGTTGATCACATGATTGCGGAGTGGACTTTTCGATGTTGGTAGACGTTGTGGGCTTCCCAGCTTCTTCAGTGGTGACGATGCTTTGAGTGGGGAGCGCTGGCGAATGGGTGATGATGTACTCGTTGCAGCTAAACGCGCCAACAGGTTTCCTCCGGAAGGACCAAAGTCGTGGATCACAGGATCATTCTCCTCGTCCTTGTCGGAGAAGTCTTCAGTGTCTGATACAGGCGGAGTCTTCTGATGCGTAGCCACTAAAACAGGTGAGACCGGCCGTGTCTCAATGTGCTTGATAGGAGATAAGGACTCAATGCTAGCGAGTGCTTCTCGATCCTCGTATACGCGCAGTGGAGATGAGTTGGGATGGAGGCCAAGAAATGTGCTGGAAGCGGTGAATACTGGCCGATCGCGTGGTGATGGGGATACAGGAGAATGTAGTTGGAGTGGCGGTGGACTCGACGCGAATCCTGATGGTGTCACAGGTCTTCTCGGCGTGTCATCATCGCTCCAACGCGTCGGAGAACCTTGTCTTGGCTGTACTGGAGGCCATCTCACGAGAATGCGAGCATCTTGAACGTCCACCAACATATCCGCTTGAGGCTTGTCTGACGTGAAGGTATCCCCTTTGCCTAGCTCAAATACCTTTCCCCGACAGTGTACTTTACATCCGTTCCAGCCCATACATTCAACAAGAATTTGGCCATTGATGTGGGATTCGTTGGCGGCAGTGTATGAAGCGCGAACATGGACTCGAGAGATGAGACGACTGGCACTGAGCTGCACATGAGATGCTTGGGTGGATCTTCCCATGAGGACGTATTCGCCATTGAGAGGTATCTCGACAGAGGGAAGTGCACCCAGGGGGACACGTTCGGAGGCATTGGATTCTGTTCGATCGAGGACTGGACGCGTCGTAGGCCTTGGTGGAGGGGAGGACTGGAGGATATCGGTTGAGGATGTAGGAACTGGTGTAAGATAGTCTCGCATCAAGGCCCTGCCGGCATTACCTTCATACTTTCGCTTCCGAGATACAGGCTCAAATGCCGGCAGAAGCGAGGGACTGGAGCTGAGTGCATTGTCCATGTTGAAGCTCTGAAGTGTAGTAAGCATGTAGATCAAGTGTGCTAACAGTACAGTGCTACGACTGCGAGAGTACAGGAACTTGTACTCGAGCTATCATGGTGGGGATGGTCTGGTCAAGTATGCATGTAGAGAAAATGGCTGGGTGTGGAATTGGTATCGCGTATGCGCGTCGGCCCACTTCCTTCAACTTGCACGAGACCTACAGCTTATAGCATCCCGAGGTCTATGATCGATCGGACGATTCAATGCGCAGCTATCGCTTTCATAGAATCATCAATTATATAGCAGACAGAACAGCTGCAATATCATACTTTCTCCAATGTCTGCTGGTCATGCACGCGTCGAGGACCATGCTTCCGGCACTTAAGTCTTCACGATACTCCCCGCGATAGATTTGCAAGCTGTCCGATGACCCTAGAGACTTATTTCGTATTCAGCTGACTATGACATGATCTTCTAGATTTATCTGTGTTGCTCAGCTGTTCCTCTGTTGCACAGATCCAAGACCAAAACGAAACACGTCCGAGTGATGATTCGCGCTCGCCAAGCCAGCTCTATCGATAAGAGTGAAACGGTCATCTGGAGACTTTTTTTCTCTTGACGTCGATCACAAAATACATTAATACATTCCCAAGTTGCAGCATGTCCGACCAAGTAGCCAAAGCTGATTCCAAATCACCATACCAACTAGACATACCGCAAACAACGCAAGCATGCAAAGTACTCCTCACACAGATCAAAAAGCAAGATGCGAATGCGAGCAAACCGAATCTCCTTGCGACAGATGGTGGAGATGACGAAGAGCCAACAGAAGTAGACGAAGCGCCAGTGTGGATGGTGGTCAACACGAAAAAGCACATAGTAGACCAGAAGCGACTAAAACCAAACAAAATGTGAATCCGCCAATAAATTAGGTCTGCAGGACAAAGACTAATATTGCTCAGCCAAATCCCCAATTCCTTCAACACATCAGCAACATCCACAATATGTCTCATTACAGCCGACCCAGCGAGCGCATTCCGAGATGCCATTGATCAGCCAAACTTCCCTGCCGAGCTGCGAACGCGAATAACTCGAGTCATTGCACTATCCAAGCTGAAGACAGACTTTAAGCAATTCGAAGCACGGCGCAAGCTTTTCGGAGAACATGACATCTTTCTGGCGGATGACCGAGTCGTCACATTCCTGCCGAAGATGCTTGGAAAGGTCTTCTACAAGGGTGGAGTCAAGCGACCAGTGCCAATATGCATTGCTGCACAGAAAGAGCGTGAAGACGGCAAAAGAATCAAGGTAGATCCTGCGCAATTGAAAAAGGGCGCAGGCGTGGATGGTGGAAGGGGCTTTGCGACACCACTAGCCATTGCAAAGGAGATTGAGTCTGCGCTTAGCTCGGCATTAGTGCATCTCGCACCCGGAACTACGACGTCTGTAAGAGTGGGCAGAGCAGGCATGACACCTGAGGAAGTTTCACAAAATATCGAGGCAGTTGTCAGCAAACTTGTCGAAAAATTCGTGACGAAAGGCTGGAGAAATATCAAGGCAATACATCTCAAAGGCACCTCCACGGTTGCGTTGCCGATATGGCACGCTAATGAGCTGTGGGTGGATGATGAGGACGTTCATGAGGAGAAGAAGGCTTTTGGCAAGAAGTTGAAGCCTCTCGAGGCAGCAGCGGAAGCAAAGAAACTCACAGACGGTACGGATGCTGGCGAGTCACCTGGACAGAAGAAGAGGAAGAGAGCGACTGGTTCAGCGGTAAAGACAGAAGGGCCTGACGCGGACAGGCATGCTAAGAAGAAGCTGAAGCAAGACAAGTTAGCCGAGGAGTTAGCAACGCGGAAGGACAAGTTAAAGAAACAGAAGGAGGCCGCGATGGCACAGGTTACGGACATTTCTTGAGGGTTGAGGAGCAGGCACGAAGAGTGGACATGATCAAACATTGTCGACATGGCGCAAGTATACGGAGCAAAGCGAAGGGTGATTGGATAGGAAAGGGCCTAGCTAGGAATTCGAGAGTGCCCGTGTATAATGAACATTTCGCCTGAATCGGTATAACTTCTACGATCACCTTCTCTCTTCATCGTGCATTTGCCATACCACAGCTGTTGCGCTTCGTGGCTGTTCTTGCTCTAAGTGTGGCAACGTGACAAAATAAAAAAATTGTCAATGGATCGTAAACGTTCTGACCTCAAATGTACTCGATCTGCAAACAACTTTAACAACGTCACCCCATCGTTCCTGGCAACATGGCCAGGAGTTCAGGCGCCAAGCGCAAAAGACAAGACGAGGATGTGCATCGAGATACCATGAGAGACATGGCCATGTTCGCTCATAAGGCTGAGGCTCAGTTTTACCAGCGTGTCGCTCAGCTTCAAATCGACATAAAAGCTGGTAGACATGCAGTCTATCGATTCACAGGCAATCGTGCATCAAGTCCAGCAGTGATGCCAGAGATGTCACAAGCAGATCCATTGCTTATAGCCAAGGGGTTAGGTCAAGGAGGTCTGGGGCATGGCGAGCCCGAGCAGTCCAACCAGCTTACGACAGCCAACGATTCTGCGCAGACTGCATGTCCAATCCAGGTCGATGATGTCCTTGCGACTCCGGTCGGAATACCTGGTGCAAAGAATTGTCTCCTCGGAATCAGTTTTGTCTTCACCGGTGATTTCAAAGGTCTTACTCGCGAGAATGTCAAGATACTCGTGGGACTACACGGTGGCAGGGTCGACGACTTCCCAACAACCAAGACAAATTATGTTGTGCTCGGAAACGACGTCGACCCGTACAAGCTCCAGATCCTCGAGAAGAAGCACCTGAAGACCATCAATGAAGCAGGGCTGTACGATCTCATCCGTACATTCGCGCAAACTCCTCCATCTGATGTGCTTCGGCTTAAGCGTCAGCGCATCGAGCAAGACTTGAAGGAGTCCGTGGAGTCACGAACAACCGGTTCTCGAGACAGGTATGCGGACGAGCAGAACAATGCATGGTCTGGTGAGCCAAGGGTTGCTGAGGATGCATTGAGGTTTGCTCAGAGTCGAGTCTCCCTGGAGTCAGCTTATCATGCACCTGCACCGTTGACCAATGTGTCCAACCCTGCGAGTTCTGCAAATGACTCACTCTACTCTAGTAGAGCGTCATGGACGCCTGAGGCACCATCTGTTGCGCAGCCAGCTCTGCCGTACGCGCCAAAGTCCGTGCTTAACAGTGATGTTCTCAAGGTGATCGCTGCCATGCCAACGCAAATTGTGACACCAATGCAAGGCACATCTGCTGTTGTAGCATCTGCCAAGGCTCCGCCGGTTGTCCATGACGATCGCGCGAAGTCGATAACACTTGATGTTTCGCACTCTGGCAGTATGAGAGTACTAGGTAGTCTGCATGATCCTATTGAGTCTGATGAAACCCGTGAAGACTCGTACTCACCGCCTTCCGCAGATGTACCAGGCCCCGCTATCGAATGGGGTGATGCCAACGGCAGGCGTAAGCGTTTGCGAGGTGTAAGTCGGCCGGCAGTCGGCCTCGCTTCACTCTATCATATGTCTCCCTCAAATGTTGATGCTGATGAGGATAACAAATCCGAGTCCGACTATTCACCGCCGCCAGCAGATACTCGACCTGATGTGACAGGCAAGCAGCCCATGGGCTCATTACCTGCAGCAAAGACAGTGAGGCCGACTAAAGCAGAAAAGCAGGCAGCCCACGTGCAGAGAATGCAAGAAGCGGCTAGGTGTAGGGAGCTCAAGGCAGCACGTAAAGCAGCGAACAAGGCAGCTGCCCAAAGGGCTGTAACGACGAAGGCGGCAAAGAAGACCACCACCCAGCTTCAACAGAAAGCCAAAGCGCCACGTAGGTTTCAGAGACTGCTCCAGAAAGTGTTGGAAACTAAAGACTCAGCTGACCCAGTCGAAGTGGTACCAGCTTCCAATGTAGCTACATCACAAAATACTGTACCTGCGAGAGCGCTGTCAATAGCGCCCAAGACTGCAAGGATTAACCAAGAGCGAGTCATCGCAAAGCGGCCTGTGCGGGAACAGCAGATGGCAGAGGAATCAAGTGCCGATGACGAGTCATTGCAGCAGACGAGTCGAATCAAGAGAGAGCATGAATCTCAGCCGCCGTATAGCAGATACAACGTCGACACGGACTCACGAAAGCTATTGATGCGTAATGATGGAGGGGTTGATATCGGTATAAACTCACCGCTCAGGGATTCTGATAGTCAGCGGCCATACGGGCAAAAGCCACTTCCACATCAGTGGCCTTATGACCGTGGCTCCCGAGGACAGGCGAATCTTGAAACCTCCGAAGATGCTGCGACGATTACTAGGAGAAGGGATAGTCACAAGGACGCCACTCGAGCCCCCCGGAATGGAAACAGAGCCGCACGACAGCTCGCCGCCAGACAAAATTCGTTACCACAAGAAATGCTTCCGCCGGTACCACGACGCAGAATCATCGTTGATGAGTATGGAAACAAGTACATTGCGATTCCAGCGACCGGCCCTTTCGCGGATACGCCTGAACTACAAGATCTGCTCAATGAATCAGGCGACCCCGGCCTTTCTGCACGAGAGAACGCCCGCATCACACAAACAAGAAAGCAACCTACGAATGTCATAGATCTCGAGGATTCTGATTATTACGAAGATCCACACCCACCGCGCACTGGGCCAAAGGCGATGATAAGCAAGCAGAAGAACACTGCACAGTCTTCGGTAGTCACATTGACGAAAAGTCAAAAGAGGAAAGCACATCGCGCCTTGCTCGAGCAGCAGAGACGTGACCAGCACGAACAGCATAGAACTGCTCTGAAACAGAAGAAGAATGCCCACAAAGCCACGAAAGCTCCTTCAAAGCAAGATTACGCTTCGAACAACGTCCAAGCATCAAACATGCCGACTTACGATCCTATACCGTTTGAACGTGTACCATATGTAGGCAAGGGCTATCCGGTAGCGCCATACGTGCCAGAACTACGTGGCCTTGTGCAGCCTCAGCCGTCCCAGATCCTGAGTCATGCGCGGACACCGTTGCCACCAATGTCAGCACGTATGCAAGCACCTATACCTCTCCCTCCAGGTCTACCATTCCAGCCATCTGCGATGGGTGCACCGCTTCAGCCAATGTATGGTCAATTCCCACCCCCACCTCCTTTGGCTGGGTTTGGAGGACCTCCTCGACCGTATAGCGCGCAATCTGGCTTTGCTTCTGGGCCAGTACCTTTTCAACAGATGCCTGTAATGCCTAACAATCCTGGCTTTCCAGTGGCAAGTCCATATGTGCAGAATCCTCCATACGTACAGACTCCGGTGTTTGGGCAGATGTCGATGTATGCACCTCAGCCATCGGCTTTCATGGGTCAGATGGCGCCGGCTCGTTAGACCACGAGACCTTGCTTTTCTGCTTTACAAATGAGAGAGTGTATGCACAATGAGCAATGGCTCGGAGCCATGAAATGAACAGGCAGGAAGTACGAAGTAGATGTAAATTATGGGTACGGATCAACTTCAATTGCTCAAGCACAACATGTACACATGTGCAGCAGAGCAGATGTAGTGCAATGACCGATGAGCTAGTAGCATAACGAGTATAGATACGCGCTAGAGCAGGTTTAGAAGAATGGACAGAATATTGAATCACTAATCAATTGACGATGTGCTCGTTCTCGTATAAACAACATGACCGCATCACAGTGGCGTGACAGACGAGTTTAGTACTATAACATAGGTTGATACTTGTCGACAGCTTGTGCCGTACCGTCTCTTGGGTCTTCCTAGACCTTTCGTATTTCACTCTCCAATATCAGCTTGCATCCCAGCAAAGTGTTCATCATGCCCGCAATACCACCTCATGCTTTACGTGACGACGGTGAATCTGGTGAAGCCGAGAAGAAAGTCGTACCTCCATCTGCTGCAGAACAAGCCATCATAGGTGACGGAGTCGTTGAAGACGACACACACAACCCTGAAGAAGGGCAAGTTGAAGAGGCAAATGGCACATACACAGCACGAAAAGTCCAACACGATAGCGCAGGCGATGCTGCCTCTACAGAAACACAAGCCCACAAACAGCAACCATCACTTCAAGTCCTACCGACGCCCCTCCTCCGCTTCCAAGTCCACGACCTCGCCCACCCCGGCACGCACGCCCTCCTGACCAACATCGACATAACCACGGCTGTACGTAATGCTATCAATACTGTTTGCCGTATCTCTACAGCGCCGCCACTCCTTCCTCCTCGGCACCTTCCGCCGAAAACGACGAGCCGGCCGCAGATACCACTGCACCAACACCCAAACCTACACCCTCACACCAGCCACCAATACCACAAATTCGCTCCCTCACCCTCTTCCTCGATTCTATGGACGGTGTCGCATACACCACAGGCATGCCACTAGACACGACCTTCCACAAAGAAATCCACCTCTCCCTCTCGTACATCACACATGTCGCCTCGCGACCGGCTCCACCCTCAGGAACTGCGTCTGCAACAATAGCGCATGAACTCACAGGCGTCCTCGTCCACGAAACGGTGCACGCGCTGCAACACAATGGCAATGGCACCGCGCCGGGCGGGCTTATCGAGGGAATGGCTGATTATGTGCGTTTGAAGGCGGGACTGGGGGCGAGTCATTGGAAGAGGCCGGTCAGGAGGGAGGAGGTAGAGCATGGCTGGGATGCGGGGTATGAGAGGACGGCGTGGTTTTTGGAATGGTTGGAGAGCCGGGGAGATAGTGGCGAGGGAGTGGGCTTGGTGGTGAGGATGAACGAGTGGTTGGGTGGGGAGGGCAGGGA
>Ga0058702_10000423_pt1 | contig 18114 bp, 19 predicted proteins | sample AgamicOrSfe_FD_83781 | JGI IMG/M metagenome (GOLD analysis project Ga0058702, IMG submission 83781) | Agave microbial communities from Guanajuato, Mexico - Or.Sf.e | ecosystem: Host-associated > Plants > Phyllosphere > Phylloplane/Leaf | place: Guanajuato, Mexico | collected 2012-05-30 | reverse complement strand
TGGCTTACTGATCCGGGCTGTGCTGTGCTTACTGTCGCGGGGTCAATGCTACCTTGCACACTCTTAGGTCAGCCACTTCCTCATGAGCACGCGTCCATGCTTCGTTAGTGTTGCGCAATCAAACTCCTACTATGCCAAACACTGTCGTGCACTCCCATAACAACAACACCATGGTGCTCGCAATCATCCAGCGTGTGGACGGCTCTTACTCGAATGTGCTCGTCAGGCTGTTCACATTGCTACTCTCATGGGTCGTGTGGACAATCTACAAAAACAGGTCGCGCATGCGGAATCTCGTGAGTTCGTCTACAAGCACTGGTCTTCACGATCACCACAGAGCTCTTTACTAAGCCCCCTCCAACCTGGCCCGCCCGACCACTGGCTGTGGGGCCACCTCAAACTCATGATATGTATGATGTTGCACATTGGGATTTGAGCGCAAAGCTGTAGGTACTGTCGAGAGTAAGATCCGGAAGTAACTCGAGGAGGATGCTGCACGATGCCTCCCAGACTTGTGTCCAGCGACCATATGAGCTGTGGATCCAGATTAGTACCATGCGCAGATGACACTTTGTGAGGAAGGCGCGATGAGACCGAGACTTTGCACATCAACTCGCAAGCTTTGACTTCGTTCTTCCATGAGTATACTGTCCCATCACTTATACTATTGCTTTACCAGCTTATTATCACTTCTCAGCGGAGTCACAATTCACTATCCATACCTTCGTGGCCACATATCCGACATGTCAACATCACCAGTACTGGAGATATCACCAGTACGAGTAATATCATCAATACCTGTACTAGCACCAGTATCAAAGAAATCACCAGCACTCGGGATAGCACCAGTAGCAGAACTCCAGAATCTCTCGTTACAAGATAGAAGACGCGAGCCTACACATTCACTCGGCACAGCTCCCTCTCCCGCTGCAACAACGGCATCGGCCTCCAATGTCATCAGTGCTTCAAGATCGAACACCGAGCCTGTATCTTCTGCTCAAGAGGAAGTAGGTCAAGGAAATCTTCGCGTCTCGTTCCAGGAACCACCAGGGCGGGTACCGTCTGCCTCTGCATCTTCGAATACACCTACGCCGGAATCACAACTTCCAGCCACTTTGCAATCGTTGTATAGGGACCCGGAAATCCATCGATACATCCTTCCGAGCAATCCCTACGCACGAGAAGTCCGTGTTGCAAACGGATGGCGGTCTCCAGACCAGAACAATGTGAGCCCATACGACGCGCATTCAAACATACCCGAATATGACGTTCACCGCGAGCGGCGCAATATTCAACGTACGATAACGCCTCAAAGCTTCAGCGGTATGTGCCAATGCTTGTCGTGTTCCGCATCCACCACATACTGATGTAGTGTGCGCAGAGATCAGGCGAGGCGAGCCTCCATCTGTCGCTGTTCCAGAGGCGAGGATTGTGGAACTAACACAAACAAGTACTGCTCGCACACTCGCTCAAGCACCGACTACATTGTCGGCACCAATAAATACTAGCAGTCCAGTCATTGATGCCACCAATGAGTTTGATACAGCAGCAGCGGGTACTCGACAGCAGATTCCCGAGTATAGGTGAGTTTTCCTGTCCGATAAGGTGGTTCGAGCTGATCACCTGGCAGTTTCAAATTCAACGACCTTGTCCGCGTCTGCATCGACTATAGGAACATGCCAGGCGTCAAGCAAAAGTACTACACCATCCACACTGTTGTGCTTACCAAACAGTCTGCACCACTTGCTACTATAATTGACGATGCTGTTGATGAAGATCGAAATCCTGTCATTAGATTTGAGACGGACGTCCTGACATTGCAGATCTTCTTGCATTGGCTTTACTTCCAATGGAACAAACGCAACATTCTTTAGGCCGCTGACGGTGTCGGAGCTGTTGCGCCTAGCTGCTTTGGCCGAAAAGTATACCTTGGAGCTTCTTCAGTCTCAGTTTACCAAAGAGCTCCATCTGCGCGTGTCCATGGCGTCTCCGGGAGATGCGCATACAGTCTTCTCCTTTGGCGATATTTGCTACGCATTCAACGACGGATCAGGCACAGTAGCGCGTGTTGGGGAATTGACGAAGACACTGATTGTCAAATGGTATCTGAAATACGCCGGTCGCATGTATGCACTTGGACCTTGCGCTAAACTTCCGTATGATTTTCTGGCAGCGACGAGCGAGACTCATCGCAAGAATGCCGAAAATGGAATCCTGCCTAAAGACATCACTTTCGAATGTGAGGCAGTAAAGTTTGATCCATTCGCCAACTGTCCACCATGTCCCGCTTTCGGAAGTTCTGCTGCTGCTGCGAGCATCGGAAGTCCCGTGGTCAACAACATTGACTCTCAAACGAGCGCTGGTGTCCAAGGAAGTGTCACGTCGGTCTCGAAGGGGCCAAAGGTAAAACTAAAATCGGTTTCCGGTGGGACAGCAGCGAGGTTGTGGCACGTAGTTCCCAAAGTCGGCAAGTTTGACCACTACGTCCACATGGACAATAAATTCTCGAACAGGTTTCAGACTTTGACGGCGCGGCCTCAGTTGAGCTCTTGGTCGATAGAGGAATTGAGATTGGCCACGCTGGAGGCTGATCGGGTGGAGGAATGGTGTCCAAAGCTGTTAGCTGGAGAGGTTGGAGGGCGTGGGTTTGAGAGGAGTATGTAGAGCACTCGAGAAGTGCGCAGCAGAGAAGAATGTGCAAACACAATTTGTCGTCGTTTCAGTTCATCGATATGTTTCAGCCTTACCTCCCTGACTCTCCGCGCATGACCCTGACAATTCACTTTCCTTTCTTCTTCCCTCACATCTCGTCTTCTTTCCCTCGTCGACGCGTTTAAAAGCTCGCTTCTGTCTTCTTCTTCGGGACAGCACTCTTTTCGAGGTCTCCTTTGCTCGCAGTCCGCACGCGTGAACACCTCTCAGCCAGTAAGCTTCTCTCCACACCACCACTTCGTCGCCACGCTCTCTCGCTATCACTGCTGACGGCACTTGCTTTAGGTCTTCCTTTATTAGCTCGCTAGTATAACTCGCCACTTTGTCTCAGTTCAGTATGCTGTTGTCCACTACCAGCTTTCATGGCTTCATTTCATTTACAACTCTAACGACACTTTTCTACCTCTTTAGTTTGCCGTCAATATGACGAGGAGCCCCTCAAAACCGCCGTCAAGTCGTAGCAGCAACGCGAATGGTCTTTTAGACAGAGTGACGCCCCACTCAGAGCAGGAAACTAGAGAGCCTTCAGCGGTCGACGCTTTCAGTGCTGCTGCAGCGAACATCAAGGCAGCTTCCTCATTGTCCTCGTCGATCGACTCCTCTGTTTCGGCCACTCCAGCAACAGCATCATCGGTTGAGTCTGTGAAGCGTGCCAATGGCACAGAAAAGAGTCCTATCAAACCGGCAACAGCTACGAGTCGAGGTGATGCGGTCAAGGTAACAGAGACCATCACATCTGGTCCCTCAAGTCCGCGGAAAATTGCGGAACATACGTAGGTGAAAGCGCTCAATCTACCTTTAGTTCGCCGTTGACGTTATTGCAGCTGTGACTTCAAGAAGGTCATCCAAGTCCGCTCTAGCGGCAGCTCGGAGCTCTTCACGGTGCATGAAAGTCTGCTACTCCAACACTCCGAGCTATTCTGCAATGAGATCGTAGATGAGCCGTTCCATCTTCAAGGAGGCTGACGACTTGACAATGCAAACTTTTCTGCATTGGCTATATTTTCAGAAGAGCAACAACGATCAGCTGAAGTCCCTGACAACGTCAGAGCTTCTGCGCGTCTGGGTCTTCGCTGACAAAAGCGGTATCGAGCTACTCAAGCGGGATGCTATGAAGCAATTGCGCCCACGCGCTTCCCCATTCCATGTGATATGCTTGAACAACACTTCAGCTCCAGAGGAGGTTCGTACAGCGTTTTCCTTCAGCGACATCGCCTATGTCTTTGTCAATACTTCGAACGGCGCCGAAGTGAGGGCACTCCTCCTCAGCTGGTTTATTGCGAATTGCGACTCCATGGAGCTCAACGTGAAAGATGTTGAAGTTCCCGATGTGCCACACCACTTTCTGTGGGAAGCACTTAAGGGTGTTGCCAAAAGGTGCAAGACTCTCGAAGATAACAAGAAACACTGGACAAGCGTTGGCGAGAAAGCTCAGTCCTTCGGTAATTTTGGTATGCCTTCAGCAGAGACGGCTCCTGCCACGAGATCGAGCAGTCGAGCTGGTAGTGTCACGAGCCATGCTGCTCTACCCCCGGCGCCCACCGGCACAAGCCTGTTCTCATCCTTCGGGTCCGCGGCGCCAGCTACACCAGCAGTGTCGAAAGCCTCAGCTGGGCAGACTTCAACCTCTTCAGTGTTTGGGGGCTTCGGAACAGCTCCAGGACCGAGCGCTCCAACCACTTCGATATTTGGACAACTTTTCCCACCAAGCGCTGCAACCCCTTCGCTGTTCGGAAGAGCTCCAGAACCAAGGACGTCAGGTTTCTCTTTTCCTAAAGCTCCAGAATCAAAGGCTTCGACGCCAAAGACCAGTATGTTTCCCGAGACAATTTTGAAGCACGGGAGTGAGACTGATAGTTGGCCAAGCCTGAGCGAGATCCAGGAGTACCGGTTCCTGTCCACCGGCATGATACGCCAGCGAGAGGAAATGAACGGGCCTACATTTGATGTGACCAGAGAGAAGGTCTCCGGGACTCACAATACGTATCAGAGCCTGAGCGCGATGCCGCAGTACCAGTCACTTTCGTACGAAGAACTCCGCCTGAAAGCCCGGTTGACGCGACTGACGAGATTGACGCGATGAGACGAGATGACTGTCGTGAGTTGGAGGACACAAGGTCTGACGTCGGGCGGCGCGATACAAAAAGATCATTGTCGAACATCCCAAAGTCGGACAGCATGGGTGAGGGATTATCTCAGCATCAAGAGAGAGTTGTGACATTGCGATGTTCAGCTGATGCGAAATGTTCGTGCGTTGATGGTCCGTGGCGAGAGGTCCCTGTGGCAATTATATTCATTGTCCTACCTAGAAATGTTATCTGTCAACAACCACTTCTGCATCTTCCTATCTACTCAACCCTCCTCTTGCCCCTCACCTCTCCACCAACCAACCTCCTAGTTCCATCCTCCTCGACAGGATGCACCAGCCCATCCATCCCAACCTTGAACTTCTCCCCTCTCCAATTCACTGTAATGCCACCATATATCGCCCACGTCCATATCGGCAATGCCAGCGCCTCCCTGCCTAGCCACGCTGCCAGCCACTGGAGAAACGTCCTCTGCTTCCCAGCACGTCGACCTCGAGCGAAGCTAGGCGTACGCTCGTCGACCTCCACACTCGCCATGCCGTGCAACGTCAGATATTGCGTCCAATCCACCAACGCCCATCCAGCGATACTCAGTAGCCAGAATGCGGCGAACACAGGCCAGGTTGGTGGAATGTCAAGTTTGGCGAATAACGGCACGCTTGTCACAGCCCAAGCACCGTAGACCGAGCACAGGAAACTCTCCGTCCCAGGCTCAACCAACGTAGCCAGCATCACAGTAAACTTACGCACACGCAGCCATCGTACGCGTCGCGCTGTGTAGTCCGGCACACTCATGCCCGCCACAGGTTGAATTGCCAGGTCCCCAAAGACCATGCAGTGCTTACCCAGCGGCGTGGCACCGGGCTCTCGCTCTTCGGGTACCTCGCCTTTCCAGAGGAGATCCCCAATGAGGTGGTCCTCGCAGATGTTGTAGCTGAAGTAGTCAATACCCGTTGCACGAAGACGCGGATTTGCGGAAGTGAGGCTGTCGAGGTGAGATTTGCGGAACATGCTTGACTTCCCAACGATGCAGGGAGCGATGAGGACGGTGTTGATGGCTGTGTAGAATTTGGCGTGGGCGGAGGAAAGAAAGAGTTCGTCTAGGCGACCGCCGCCGAGTTGGAAGATGCGGGAAAAGGTGGAGGTCGAGCTGGTAAGGGTTGGTGACAGGGTTCGGGAGGCGCTGGTGCTCGCCGTTGCGACTTGCGCGCGTACGGGGCCATCGCCTGTCAGTGGGATTGACTGTTCGTCTTGACTTGGATTCAGGTTGGTGATGTCGACGACTAGTGGCAATAGGTGCACGAATTTGTACTTCTTGCCTTGCCCGTCCTTCGTATAGCCAGCAAGAGTATCAACCATCCGCCCTAGCACTCCATGGCCGACCCATACATTGCAGTCTGTGATCCAGATGAGATCTCCCTTAGCCTCCCGATAAGCTCTACTCATGTTGCTGATCTTTGGGTTGGGTCCGAGTTTGAGGCTGGCATTCGGACCGTAGAGTACTGGGTCATCTTCTTCTACCAAGACCTTGACATCGAAGCTTGGGAAGTCAGCCACGAGCTGATTCAAGACCGGTAGTGCCGGATCATCGTGGCTGGATATGCAAAAGCGGATTGTAAGCTTGTCTGGAGGATAGCTTTGATAGAACGTTGCGGCTAAGCACTCGTATAGATGCGGCTCGAGACCTTTGCACGGGCGTATCACGGTGACATGAGGGATCTGCGCGTCAGGAAGTGTTTCAGAAATGCTTGAGCGCGAACGGGAGCGGTAGTGTCGATATCTGTAGACAGGTCAATCTCCGGGAGGAGTGGCAGGTCATTACGCAGCATACATTTGGACATAGCCCACGCCACAGACTAAGACGATGATGAGGTACCAACAAAGGCACGCCCAACCAGCGATGACTGCGAGCATGGCATGATCATGATCAGGAAAAGTGGTGGTTATTTTCGAAAATACAAAGAGGGTAGCTTGATGTGTTCGCGAATCGACGCGACTCGATCTCGGCCCGAGGAGACATACGTCGACTGGCCGCCTTGCTCCAGCAGCACCTCAAACAACACTCTTCCTCGAACGATCCCTGTTACCTGCCCGACACGCCGTGAGAATCTATTCCAGAAGCAAGTCCATTCAGAGCCCTCTCGCCGCATCAGCAAAAGTCTACCTCTACTCGCCACCATGTCAGGCTACGACCGGGCTCTCTCAGGTAATGCTTGACCTCTATGAGCCTGCGCCTAAAGCTCACCAAATAATAGTCTTCAGTCCTGACGGACATGTCTTCCAGGTTGAATATGCTAACGAGGCTGTCAAGAGAGGTAATCAAACCTCCTGTGGACTCTCTGCTTGCACATCAGCTCACCTAGCTTAGGAACCTGCGCGGTCGGTGTCAAGGGCAGTGACATTGTTGTCCTGGGATGCGAGAAGCGCTCGGCCATGAAACTACAAGACACACGCATCACGCCTTCCAAGATCTCATTAGTCGACTCCCATGTCTGTCTTGCCTTTGCAGGCCTGAACGCCGACGCCCGCATTCTTGTCGACAAAGCACGATTAGAAGCACAGTCGCATCGTCTTACAGTGGAAGACCCAGTCACAATCGAATACATCACAAAGTACATCGCCGGAGTTCAGCAAAGATATACACAAAGTGGTGGTGTGAGGCCATTCGGTATCGGTACCCTGGTGATTGGCTTCGACCCAAATGACAAGACGCCGAGACTCTACCAGACAGAACCATCAGGCATCTACTCAGCATGGTAGGCGATCATGGTCTACAGGACGTTCAAGGACTGACTTCTCACAGGAAAGCGAACGCTATCGGACGCTCGAGCAAAACTGTTCGCGAGTTCCTCGAACGCAACCACAAGGACGGCATGGACAGGGAAGAGACTATCAAGCTTACGATCAAATCGCTACTCGAAGTGGTGCAAACTGGAGCGAAAAACATTGAGATTGCGATCATGGCACCAGGGAAGAGACTGGAAATGTTGCCCGTGGAAGACACAGAAAAGTACGTGGAGGACATTAACAAGGAGAAGCAGGAAGAGGCGGACAAGAAGAAGTCGGGAGGAAGAGGGGCGAGTGGCGCGGCTGGGACTGCAGGTGCGGCATCATCGTCAGAAGCGGCGATACCAACGAGGACAGCTGGCGGTGATGGCATAACCGAGCCAAGTGCAGGAAATGCGTGATCGAGGGAGCACACGCACAAAACAGAAGACGTCCTGGGAGTGGAGCCATCAATGCTGGCTGATCAAGGCTACAGATGCCTCCCGCTACTCTAATAGACGCCGTTCCATGCAGATATGACGCCGAACCATGGTAATACACAATATTTCCTGTCAACCTAGCCGGTGGGCAGCGCCTTTACGTCGAATATCGTCCTCAGATCTTCTTGCTGCACCCTTTCGTCTTTGATCATCCTGTACGTTTTCAGTATGCCGAGCTGTATATGATACATGTTTGAGACATACCGTGAGTCTATTCGCGCATCATCTCCTTCCACCTCAAGACGTGCTTTCGGCTCGATCGCATCAAGCACGAAGTGATTGTCGCAGTGTGGGCAAAACTCATCCGCGTCCTCCATTTCCCTCGCGTCTTTTCTGAATGCCTTTTTGCATTTCTTGCAGATGAAGGTCATGTCGAAGGTCTGGAGAAGACGATGGTCTTCCGATTCTTGGTGGCATTCTGCGCAGTCGAACCACTTCTTACAACAAGGAGAGCGGATCGACACTTGTGCATTGAGGACGTGCTTGCTGAATGGGGAAGGAAGTCAGGCTTGGCGAAAGTAGGCGTGAGTCAAGAGACGAACCACATAATCGCGAGATGTGGAAGTCACGACGTCGAGTGACGCCTGTAGCAATGGCGCCTGAGCTTAGTTTCCTCGAGGTGTAAATGCTGAAACATGTCGATCAATTGCGTCTCGTCTCGTCTTCACTTCCCCACATTGTTTTCACCCCGCCATGCGCAATCACAATTACATACCACACGACTTGTGACGGTATCTCTGAGTACAGACTGTCAATGTTACAGCTCGTGCGTCCAAGTGGACCGTCGACCCGAGCATTGACAACAGCACAAAGGACATGACACCATAAGCGCAGGAGCTGTACCCGCCAGATCATCCTAGATCATGGATTGCATTGATCATACTTTCGCAGTCTGCAGGACGATCACATAGCAAGAGGTGGAACCCGGTACGTCTGCATAGACATGGAGCATGGTACTGGACAAGATGATGGTGATCAAGCGCCGGCAACAGTAAGTCAAGAAAGACCTACTTGAACCCTACTTTCACTAACACATCTGAAACAGCCAGTAGCCTCACTACGATCGCGCTTTGAATTCATGGCTACTGCACAGCTAGCTACGCCTATACCAGCCCGACCTCATGTCAGAAAGTCCTCGCAGGCACTGGACGTCCCCATGCCAGGGTCCAATGTATCTACGCCTCGCCAATCACTCGACATACCATACAGATCGCACCAGCGCACTGCTTCCGAAACATCAGAAAGACGAGTTCCACCGGAGCCCCCAAAGCCAAGAAGACGAGTAGCAACTCCACCGCCAGTCTCTCACCCATCGGCTTCGACGCCCTCTGCAAGTGTCGCAAAATCACCACCTCGGGTAAACGTTACATCTCCAAAGTCTCCGCCAAAGCACATAGATATAAACGGATCCACACCATTGAGTCTAAATATTGTCTCTGGCCCCAAGCCGACGCCGCCATCGCCACGACTGCTCACCTCCGGGGCGGGCTTCCGCATACCCAGCAGATCAGTATCTCCCGAAAATGGCGACATGAGTATTCTGCGCCCTCGCTCACCAAGAAGCGAGGCTGGCAACTTCAAGTTCCCAGCAGCTCCTGCTGGTTACGAGCCGTCTGTGTCAACCCCAACGACTAAACCAAGTAAACCAAATATGGGACCACCTCCGCCAGTCAACAGAGCTGCGAAAGCTCGAGTTGTGAGTACAGAGCTGGTAGCCAAGCCCGTGACGGGCCAATCCAAGGATATTACAGAACCTCGAGGTCGCCAAGAATTGCCGGCTGGTCCACCTCTCAAGGGTCCTACCACACCAGGAACAGGCTTGGATGGCTCATCTCAAGGTTATAGTCGAGCACCACCACCTGCGCCGGGTTCCTTGAACGCCCTACATTTCGAACGCCCGCCTACACTTCATCAGCTCGCGAACAAACGCAGACAAGCGAGTATTGACTTGGGTGCTGGACATGGTGTTGGTGGTCAAGCATCGCAACAGAGAAAGCATGTAGACAGTGTTACCGAGAGTCGGCCTCAGTTACCTCCAAGGCGCGATCTTGCGGTGACACGACCTAGTGTGGATATACCCGCAAGGATATCGTCAGACTTGGTGAGGCCACCACCACTCGATCATGGTTCGAGAACACCAACGGCAAGCACAACAGATAGACCAGCAGGGATGATGCCACCACCGTCCCCGAAGAGCATGAGAGGTGCGCCAGCGACACATAACATCAGCGAGGCGGACGCCAACCATACATTCGTACTACCTGAGCAGTTGCAAGCACTAGAGGAGTATCCCGATAGTTCTACAGCAAATCGTCGCCCACCATATTACAAAGACTCGCCCAAGTCAATATCAACGACGTACGACCTCAGGCTAGTCGCCGTCTGTGGAGAATATGTCTGCTGTACTGGGACCACAACCAGAGTATGGAGTGTATTGACAGGCAAGCTCATTCTGAGCATGACACATGGGGAAGGAGTCAAGATTACCGCAATATGCTTCCGCCCATCACGAGACTCCAAGACAGAAGGCAACTACCTGTGGTTGGGTACAAACTGGGGCGAGATGCTGGAGGTGGATATCAATTTGAGGAAGACTGTGTCGTCGAACAAGGACCTCCACGCCAGACGTGAGGTGATCAGGATATATCGACATGCTGCGGAGCTTTGGAGTCTCGACGACGAAGGAAAGCTTGTCGTCTGGCCAGTAAATGCAGGTGGATCACCTCTGCTGAGCAATGGAGCTCTCAATCCGCGACTTCCACGTGGACATACTGCATCACTGGTTATCGACAATCATCTGTGGCTAGCAACAGGAAAGGAAATCCGTGTGTTTCGACCGAGTGCTGTGTCGTCACAAGCAACTGAGGTGACCGAGCACCCACTGATACAACAGAGTATTGGCGAGATAATTACTGCAGCAGTTTCCGCCAGTCAATCAGATCTCATATACTTTGGTCACACTGACGGCATGATTTCTGTGTACTCGAGAAAGACCTTTTCATGCCAGCATATCTTCAATGTCAGCACATACAAAGTGGCTTGTCTGGTGGGAGTCGGGCGCTTCTTATGGGCAGCCTATAGCTCCGGTGTCATTCATGTATATGACACGACCACAAGACCCTGGACTATCAAGAAGGAGTGGAAAGAACACTCCATGCCAGTGGTCAGCATGGTTGTGGATCGCAGCAGTATATGGACATTCCAACGTCTGCAAGTCGTTTCTCTTGGTATGGACAATATAATCAAGATCTGGGATGGGATCCTCGAGGATGATTGGATCGGTGAGTGTCTACATTTGCTGTTCAGTTCTGTGGATAACGCTAATCAAACGTGCTAGACGACCTCATGCACCAGAAGGATGCAGAGTACTGTACATTCAAGAGCATGACTTCCTTGGTCATGACCTGGAATGCTGGGGCATCTAAACCTACTGATTTGCGATACGACGAGAAGAACTCCAACTTCTTCCGGGAAATGCTGCAAGCACGGCAGCCACCTGATGTCATTGTCTTTGGTCTGCAAGAAATTGTTGACCTGGAAGACAAGAGGCTGACAGCAAGTAAGCATTCGCAACAATTTATGTTCCGTCTCATGCTTATCCCCTTTTAGAAACATTCTTCAAGGGAAAGAAACAAGATGCTCTTGGGAATGAACAACTCAGCAGCGCCTATCGAGCGTGGCGCGACTACTTCAGTCACTGTATTGAAGAGCACATGCCACCCACCGAAGCGTACACCCTGCTACATAGCGTCAGTCTTGTTGGACTCTTCACCTGCATATTCATAAAGTCGACACATCGATCGAAGATCAGGGATGTCTACGCTACTGAAGTCAAGACTGGCATGGGTGGGTTACATGGCAATAAAGTAGGTAATTTGCGTGCAGAAGCTAAAATAGGCATGCTAATGAGACCAGGGCGCATTAGTTGTGAGATTCCTCTTGGACGACGCCTCACTCTGCTTTGTCAACTGCCATCTGGCAGCAGGTCAAAACCAAGCCATGGCTCGGAATCACGATATTACTTCTATCCTTACCTCAACCACCTTACCACCGCCGCAGATTATTGCCGCACAAGCTGAATCATTTTCTCACGGCGGAAACGGAACCATGATTATGGATCACGAAATATGCATTGTGAATGGAGACTTGAACTACCGCCTCGATAGCATTACAAGAGAATTGGCAGTACACGGCATCGAATCTGGGGATCTTTCACAGCTGCTAGAGCACGACCAACTATTACAAGCACGACGACGTGACGCAGGGTTCGTGCTAAGGGCTTTCCACGAGGAAGCGATAACATTCAAGCCAACATACAAATACGACGTCGGCACAGATCGATATGACACCAGCGAGAAGAAGCGAATACCAGCATGGTGCGACAGAATCTTATATCGAGGATCCGGAGACAAGCTGCACCAAACGGAGTACAAGAGGCACGAAGTGAAAGTGTCTGATCACCGTGCGGTCAGTGGGTGGTTCAACATGCGTATCAAGACGATACAAGCTGGGAAACGAATGGAAGTGAGACGAAGGTGTGAGCAGGCATTTGTGGAGGTCAAGCGGGGCATTGTGAAGACTGCCATGATCGACTTCTTGGTGAGCGTCTATGGGCTGACAGCGGACGAAGCACGCAAACAGCTGCAGACGTAGGCGTCCTGATCGGGCATTGATATAGGGGAAAGCATCCCGATGACGAAAGAAAAGAGTCGCGTGCCCCCGCGTCATGGACTTTCCGATTACCACAATTCGATGTCGATCTCCAATGGGAAAACGTAGACTTTCCAATAATGGTCTGAGATTCGCAGGCGAAAGTTCGCTAGAGACATCGGATCCTCATCCTATAGCTTAATAAAATACATCCATAATTCTATCTGTCGTCTCGTCTTGCTTTGCGTCTGATCTTGTCAGTACAACCGCATCCACGCATCCATACCCGACATCATGTTCAAGCTCGCAAGACTGCCATTATTGCAATCGACCATTGCGGTTCCTGCTGCCCTGCCCCGCAATCGAATCGTCCGTTCTTTTGTTCCGATGATCACATCGAAACGGTCGTATGGTACGATTTCATCATCGTCTTGTCTTCTCTTTAACAACACCCTTCATCTTACCTTCTTCACTTTCCTCATATCTCACACATCCTCTCCATCCTTCAACTACACCAACATCACCACCACTTCATTCACCAAGCAGTCCCTAACGCACACCACCAGCAACACCAAGCATGTCCGAGCACGCCACCACCGCCATGAACACCTCCGACAAGGACGTCCAAAAGGACAACTCCCACCCCTCCAGCCACCAGCAGTCGACCTCCACCGAGGGCAAGCACGAATGGAAGACCCGTGCGCCCTACAGCATTCATGAAGACGGCAAGGATTTCGAGGTCAAGTACGAGGCGAGCTGCCATTGTGGAAAGGTCACGTATCAGTTGAGCAGGGACAAGCCGCTCGATAGCAAGTTTTGCCATTGTAGCACTTGTCAGACGCAGCATGGTGAGTGGAGATGACAGAAGAGGGGAGGGAAGAGAGAGAGGAGAGTGGAGGATAGGGCAGGCGAGGTGAAGGAAGGTGAAGAAGAGCAATGTGCTAATATTCGTGCAACAGCCTCACCGTTCCAATGGGCCGCCATCTTCCACAAGGAGGACATCAACTTCACGAACGGCCACCACAACCTCGAATGGTACGACCCGAGCAGCAAGTCAACCGAGCACTCCCTCCCCTGCAAAGTCCGCTGCAACTACTGCCACTCTCCCATCATGGACGAAGGCCGTAACATGATTCTCCTCTTCCCCAGTCTGATCAAGCTGGGCGATGAGGGAAAGAAGAACTTCAAACCCACTTGCCACATGTTCTACGGACAGCGGGTGGTGGATATCCCGGACGGGACGCCAAAGGTATGCTTTCCCTCCTCTTCGCCTCGCCTGAGCTTCTGCTCGATCTCCCCGTCTATGCTTCTGCTTGGGGATTAAGGGAGAGTAAAGCAATGCTAACACAATCACAGTGGACCGGCATCAACAACGGCCCCGAATCGGAGCTCATCGCCGATAGTCCGCAGTCGGCGATTGACGAGCTGAAGAAGAAGCGCGAGAAGGAGCGGAAGGAGAAGGAGGAGGCGCATGCCAAGGGCGAGAAGACGGAGGATGAGAAGAAGAAGGAGGAGAAGGAGAAGAAGTGAGATGTGAGCGGGATGTGTGATAAAGGAAAACTTAGAGAGTTGAAAGTGCGATTGCATACGTGCTAGAATGTGGTAGCCGTGATGAGATGAGCTGAGATGGGACGATATGATATGCGCATGAACATGGCGGATGATGCTGAGATATGAGTCGCACCGCAGCCAATCGAGCATGTCGACTACGAATGTAACAATAAAGCATGAACACAAATCATGAAAACACCACGTATCATCCCTTCAAATCGTATCCCCAGTGCCATTCCCACGCAATGACTCTGAGCATGCGAAAATCGAGCGTGCGCCTAAGGTGTGCGTCCCTACGAGCGTCTGCTCTTGAGAGCACCACACACTCGCTCGCGCCCCTTCAAAGGTAGCCTGACAGCATCGCTCTCTCTCGAATCCCCAAACCCGTCTTCTTCCCACCAAACACCACGCAGGCACCCAGAACGACCGCGGACATCCCGAAATTCGCAGCTCACCACACCTGGCGTCGCGCGTCGAAGAGATGCGCCATGTCCCCTCTGCCCTCTGCACACTCACACCTTGAAACCACTGCGCGGCGTCCCCTCGGTTCGTACGCGATTACAGAGGCTACGACTTTCATTCTTTTTGGTCGCTTTCGCTGCCCTGCTAACTTCAACTGCCTACCTATTCTCTCCGACCGACCGACCACCTGCCCCGCGCCCCTTTGCATGCAGCCAGCAGAGCCATTCTGCCAGCCTTGTGCTCGACCCCGGGAGGCTGGACGCTGCAGGATCGAGCCCGCGAGTCTGGGCGACCGTGCAGAGGTGAAGTGAGAACTGAGGTGGTTCTTTGCTGGAGAAGCGAGCGAGGTCCGGGGGCATGCTTTGAGTTGAAGACGATCAGCCTTCGTAGAGCTGCGGGGCTGCGGGAGCTGCAGTCCTTGCGGATGTGGATGGGAATGTCGACGAGTGCGAAGGAGGGATGGCGCTGTCTGGTGGAGATGGTTCAGCGCTGCTTTATGTGCGGCGAGAGGATGATCAGGAGTCTGCATTGGTACGAACCGTGTGTGTGCGGCGTGGATTAGGGCCTCGAGGACATTCCGGCAGCTGTTGGGCTTGGGGCGGGCATCATGTCCTGATCGGAGTGGAAGAAGCGGTCTTCGTTATCAGCATTTCAGTTCGAGCCATGCAGAACTCTTCGGCGCAGAGCCTGTTTCATATGATGAGCACCAACACCAGTAGGATAATGAGGACGAAGATGAGCACGCCGATGCAGCAGCTCGACCATGTATCTGTCAGTATGTCAGCAACCCGAAACTCGCACCGAGCTCTGTCTTTCGCACGATGCCACTCAACAGCGCCAACTGCACAACGCGCACCTCCAAGAACTCACCCTCGTTATTCCGTATCACCTTCCCGACCCGCTTTATCCCCTCCTGCAACTTCCCGCCCACCCGATCCGCGATGTTATCAACACTATCCAGCAACTCCCCTTGCTCCTCCAGCTCCCGTCCCATAGCATCAGCCTGTTCCCGCAGATTCCCCACTGTCCTAAACACGCCATCCAGCGCTACATCCTGCTCCTCGAGAATCTCCAATTGTCTCTGCTGCTCGAATTCCGAGTATCCATCACCTTCGCCCTCGCCTTCCTCATCTCCACTTTGAAACGCGTCCGGATCAGGAAGGCCAGCAGCATGCTTGTCGCTCTCACGCTTCGCGCCCTCCACTTTCCCCTTCATACCCTCGATCTCGCGCGCCACATCGGACACAACCTTCTGCCGTCGACTGACTTCTGCGACATCAATACCATAGCGATACGGATCGCTCTCGACGGCTTTCACGCTTTCGAGGAGGTCTTGGAGATCGGCGGTTAGGTCGGAGAGGGCGGCGTTGATTTCGGTATGGGAGTCGAGGAGTTCGGGGGAGGTGTGCGAGGTTGCAGTGGAGCGGATGCGGAGGTAGGATGTTAGGGAGGAGCGGGTTGTGGAGAGGACGGTGAGGATGTCTCTGGGGATTGAGTTAGTAGGTGAGTGAGGAGGGGCGGAATGGGGAAATCGGAGGGAAATTGGCAGGGACGCACTGTTCGGCGATAAGGAAGGGATCCTCGGCGTTCATAGTCGAGACGAGGGAGCTGGCTGGGCAGGGAGCGGGAAGATGGGAGTGTATGAAGTGGTATCTTGGCACAATCCCGTGTTGTTGTCGCTGGCAGCATTGGACGGATAGAATGCGGGGAAGTCGGAGGTGTCACCGAAGCATTTTCAAGAGACATGAAACAACCTTCAGCACAAAACATCATCGCAGTCGCAGCTCGAGGAGAGGAACTTAGGCAGAGGAATCAGCAAAGGTGATGGGTCCCGACTGTCCGCTTCCTCTTCCCCCTAGATATGCAAACCCAGCAGTCTATCTCGACGACCTGATCAACTTCTGCTCAACCTCCAAGCTCTGGGACCAATTATGCGGCGGCGTGCACATTCTCGATTTCTTCACACGGCCAGAAGATCTGTATGCCTGGCTTCTCCCCTCTGAATGGCGGGACTGGTTTGAGATTCATGATCTCGAGGATATTCTTGACTTTCTCCTGCGCGAAGATTTGGCTGCTTTTGGTTCCAAAGAGGCAGCGGGGTCGAAGTCAAGTGGCTCGTCAACATGGCGGGGCCACTCGCCGCCGCCAGATAGCCTGTTGGAGTACGTCAGGAACGTGCGAGACCTGTTGCTCGATCGTACATTCAAGGCATCTTCTGGCGCCGCTACTGCTCCAGTACTCCCACGTCACGTGAGCGTGGGCATGAAAGTGAAGAAAGTGCACGAGGTCGCGCTATTCAGCCAATACGTCACCTCTCTCTGCGCCGACATAGCACGAGATTCCACCTCCGAGGAGAACATCACGCATCTTGTCGATTTTGGGTCTGGCCAGAATTATCTCGGCAGGACATTGGCGAGTGAGCCGTTTAATAAGCATGTTATTGCTGTGGAGAGCAAGAAGAGTAACATTGAGGGAAGTAGACGCATGGATGTGCATGCGAAGTTGGCGCCGAAGGTGAAGAAGACGAGGATGGTGAATAAGAAGGAGTGGAATAAGCAGTTTAAGACGACCAAGGAGGAGAGATTGAGAAGGAGGAGAATGGAAGAGGACGGCGTTGATGAGCATGCTTTGGATGCTACTGATAATACTGACCTGCGAATTATTGAGGCAGAAATAGCGCCTAACAGTATTGAGTCAAATGCTGCGAATGATGAGCATGTCTCCCACACTTCATTATACCCGGATATTCAGCAGGAAGGCTACGAAGTGCGGTCACACGCTGGAGAGGAGACTATCTTGCCTGATACCATGCTATCGTCGGACTACAGCGCTGAAATGGATGGTCAACTACCACAAAACGCAACACTCCCAGCAGACTTAATAGAGGTGCCGAGCACGAAATACCCTCCACATTCAGAAACAGTCAATGGTAAAGGCTCGGTACAGTACGTTGAGCATCGGCTAGAAGATGGAAACCTTGCAGCAGTCCTAGAGGACATCAAAGGCTTTTCACAAGCACATCGAGACGACGAAGTTCATTTAAACCCGCACACAAGTAATGAAGAGGATGCCAACCTCGTACCGCCTGCAAACGGGACTTCCATGGCAAATAGTCCGCCGTCCCTCCTAGTCATGGTAAGCTAATATGTCCAAATCTTCAATCTCAAGATCTCACGAGCAGCTTATCAACAACAACTCTTAGTCCATCCACTCCTGCGGTAATCTGTCTCACCATGGCCTGCGTTCCCTAACACTAAACCCCAACGTCGCCATCGTCGCAATCGTAGGCTGCTGCTACAACCTCGTAACCGAGAAACTCACTCGCCCCTCGTACAAACTCCCAGGCCTTCGCCCTGAGCCATCTCCCTCCTCTACCTCTTCAACAC
>Ga0058702_10000421_pt1 | contig 18188 bp, 19 predicted proteins | sample AgamicOrSfe_FD_83781 | JGI IMG/M metagenome (GOLD analysis project Ga0058702, IMG submission 83781) | Agave microbial communities from Guanajuato, Mexico - Or.Sf.e | ecosystem: Host-associated > Plants > Phyllosphere > Phylloplane/Leaf | place: Guanajuato, Mexico | collected 2012-05-30 | reverse complement strand
CGTCGGGGGCGCCGGCGGTCGAGTTGGTGTAGGTGTTGTTGATTGTGGCGCCGAAGAGGGAGCCGCCTTGGGCGTGGCCGACGGCGTAGTTGGAGGTCATGGGTACGTTTAGGAGATCGACGAGGTAAGATGCTGCTACAGGCCCATCTGTCCAAGTCCTGTAGCCGTAGATTGAAGGTTGAGGATCGGCACCGTATGTGACCATGCCGCGAGCCCAGGAGCCTGAGAGAGATTAGCTTGCGATGGTGGCGACAAGTCTGGATTGGTGGAGCGCAATACCATTGCCATTGTCGCTGAAATTGTCACCGAACACGACGACCTGGTCAAAGGGATACTTCGACTGGCGCTTGAGTGGGTGGCCTTTCTTTGCGTGGAAGGCTTCGTGAGAAGGAGCAGCAAAGGTTACTGAAGAGATGAGGGACAGGAAGAGCGGGACGATGGCGATGGAGGCAAGCATATTGCTGTTGAGAAGCTGGTAAGAGGCGACTTTTTCAACGAGTGTTTCAAGTAGATAGAGAACGAAATGTGCGGGACCAGCACGCGTGTAAAGAGTGACAAGGTGAATCAATCACAAATGTAGAGACCGATGGGCAGACAGATTGCGAGGTGTGAAAAGATGGACGAAATGCGAATACGATGCGGGCATGATGGTGTTTTGTCAGATCCGTCAAGACAGACAAGGGTGAGGGGAGGGATCCACGAACGACATGGGGAAATTACAACGACGAAGGGGGCGTTTCGTCGCTAAGGCGTATCTGAAACACGGAGTTTCAAAGTCCGTCAGGGGCTAGATCTTGTTGTTGCTCCACTTAGATAAAATTGTTTGACAACATCAGCGGCAAATGCATTTGCTAAACGCTGTTCAAATTGCTATGGAGTATTGAATACATCAAAATCATATCGAGCAGCTCAATACAACAAGGTCATACGTAGCTGAAAAAGGGTGTCGGGCCCAAGTGAAATCCCAGAACCTCGCTAAAACAGTCAATCGTGAGCGTCGTGAGTATCGTAATCAAGAGAATGTGGTCTATAATGGCTCAACCATAATAAATTGCAACATAATCGACCTTCATCGGTGTTCCACTGACGGTGGCACTGTTTGGGTTGCCAGGCCAGCCTCCACCAACAGCCTGCATAGTGTCAATCATGGAATACACATACTGCTATCACGTTGGACAAGACTTACGAAATTGAGCAGCACAAACTTCGCATCCAGCACCGCCGCCTTCCAAACTGCAGCTCCCAATGTGTTGTTGTTTAGTGTTTGATATGCAACACCATCCAAGGTCCAAGTCAATGTCTGCGGATTGGTCTTCGTGTTGACCTCGATAGCATAAGTGTGGAAGTTGCCTTGACAAGTACTGCCAGAGCATGGCACAGTTGAGCCTAGGCCATTGGTCTCATCACAGACACCGCCCGGGTCTGTGCCGCAATGGAGCGTTCCATACACTTGGTCGAGGCCATTAACGGACTCCATGATGTCGAACTCGCCCACAGCTGGTAGTATCGATGTTAGAGTTTTAGACAGAAGGTATGCAGACGTTGTATGTACCTGGCCAACCTTGACATGCTCCTCTGTAGCTTGCGCCAAGCATCCACTATGATGTCGCTGTCAGCATCGGTCATGTAAGCCATTCACATGCTGGTACATACAAAAGCAGGCCACAGTCCTTGGCTCTGCGACGCTGGCAGATTCGGTAGCGCGATAGATGCCTGTGCAATCATGCGGCCGTTCGTAGGCGCTGCAAAATTGTTGCGAACTGTTTCGATTCGTGCGGACGTCCAGGCGCCAGATGATGACTTCAGTGGAGTGATAGCAAGGTGACCATTGCCGTCAAGTGCTACATTGCTCGTGGAAGAAGTGTACGTCTCAATCTCTCCAGTGCCCCACTGTGCAGGACACCCCGAGTTGTATTGAGTGCCAGTGTCAATGATCCAGTTGCTTGAGCTGGGGAGAGTACCCGCTGACCCGGTAAAGTCGTCTGACCACTGTAGTGTAAAGCCTGAAATCGATGGTACTGCTGTGATCACTGGAGCAAGCAAGAGGACACTGCTAGAGAATACAGTGGTAGCACGCATTGTGGGCCGTGTATGAGAGTAAGAGGAAAGGGAACTTGTGGGTGTGGTGCGAAATGTTACCCAAGTATCGCTAGTAATGAAGCAAATTGAGATTGTAATGCTTGCAAGAGAGTGTGCAAAGGTCCAGCCTGTAATTGTTGCCTGCTGTCCACACAGAGTGCAGCATGCTGCTCGGCTTTATATCAACATTGAGGACGTGAAGAACGTGCAAGCGTGATATAATGCCACCATCACTTTGGGTCACGCAACGATGTCACGCAATCATGTCAGCTCGTGCGATCACAGTCACTGTCAAGAGGTCGTCTTTCGATACATAGCATCAAGTACCGTCCTCCGACATAGTGGTAAGAGAGTACTTAGAAGATCAAGGTGGCCATGCAGATGTCGTGATCACCATACCGTAGACTTGCTAAAGTCTGTCGTCGTCGGTAGTGTGTAGATGCCGAGGGACCAAGTAGCAGAGACGTTGGAGGATTTGCAGATGTGACACGGCCAATCTGTCGGTCTTTTCTTCGAAAATGAACGTTATTGGTTTGTAAGTCATGGGGAAGTGGTGGCAAAGGCGGATGATGACTTTATCAATATGCGCTGTCGACTTCTCGACCTCATTCCACGCAAGTGTGAAACCACAATGCTTCTCGCACGTGCGGTGTTTTGAATACTCCTCATGACCGACGCGCTGGGTGATCAGCATGATACCATAGATTGCCTTTGAAGTCCCGAGATGAGGTGACGTCCCATCTCTAACAGTTTTGCACGGGGTCGAGGTCGAGGGTCGAAGACACCCCGTGGACGGCACCCCGCGACAGGGTTGCCTCGTGTCAGACCATCCATTGGCTCCTGCAACAAACAGTCGAAAGATGACACCACCGAGCGTCGACTCTTGACGCAATGAGTTCCAACGTTCAGGATGGAGGGCATCTTCAGCTTCAATGGCGAAGCCAACACGCACAGCTTGTCGAGAAAGCCACGTCAAATCAGAAAACACACTAAGTCTCGTGGTGCTTGTCAGAATTGTCGGCTGAGGCGTGTAAAAGTGAGCATCACCTGACCTGGGTAGTCACAGCATCTGACAGTTGAAAGTGTGACGAAACCAAGCCAGGCTGCCTCAGTTGTGCGAAATATCAGGTGCACTGCAGCTATCGTGGTGATCGTGGTGAAACCCGTGATGCTCTGCAAGTTTGCATCACAGGAGCTTCCAGAGCTCTCGGGCCATCCCTCCCACTATCTGAAACGAATGCGATACTCAGCAATCTGAACACAAGTCCGAGGTCACGATCTAGTCAATCACTCGGCACATCATGTTTAGACCCTTTCAGCCACTTTAGCGCCCACGACCTGCAAGTGCTCAGAAGATGGAAATGGCGGACAATGCCATCACTTGGCGCAGGTGAAGTCTCAGCATACGAGAACGCCTACACAAGGCTCACTTTCTCGGTATGACACACCACGGATCAAATCGTCACATGATGGCTGATATCATCTAGCATGCGTTTCTATTTCACGTCGTGCTGACTGTCACACTCGTGCATGACAAGCAATTCATCGACACCAAGGATCCCAGGCTCGAGAATGCAATCTCCTACCACTGGGCTGAAGGTGCAGCCCTGTTGAACCACAAGCTCTGTCATGGATTCGCACACGACGAGCGTGATGCTCTTTGGGCTTGTGCTGGCATGCTCGCCTGCCTCGGGTTCGCGTCTTACACTGCCAGAACGCCAGCCGAAGCATGGCCACTGAAGGTTGAGGAGGCCAGCGATCTCGACTGGCTGAAGATGTGCCAGGGCAAGAAGGAGATCTGGAAGCTGGCGGACCCCACGCGCAGTGACAGTCTGTTCTCACCATTGACAGCCAACTTCGGCAGAACGAGCTACGTGCCTCCCTCGCTCGTTCGTGATACTATGGATACAGAGGACGACACTGACATGCGGAGACTTGCTCGGTTCTGCAATATCGATACTACCATACGTACACTCACACAAGAGAACAATATCTATTACGGCACGCTAGCAGTCCTGACGACCCTGCGTCCATTGCGCTGCGATGCTTCCACCATTATGCGATTCCTGTCCTTCTTCGGCTGTATGCATCCAAGCTTTGGCCGGAGGCTCCAAGCTAGAGACCCAGCTGCGATGCTGCTGCTCGCATTCTGGTATGCAAAGGTATCACACTACAAGCAGTGGTGGCTCTGGCCTCGTGCGGATGGGGAGTGTCAAAGTATCTGCATGTTTCTGTCTTGGCAGCATGCAAATGATGAGCGAGTTGGCAGGCTAATTCGTGATGTGAGGCATATCTATGATTTTGACTGATGTGTGAGTCCCATCACAGCTATCCACAACGTCCATCGTCATCTAGTGTGCAGCATATGAAGACCAAGCTCGAGACCAGCCGTCATCAGTGCCTCTTTCCCTGCCAGATAAGCAGGCTGAAAGAGAGCTTCTACTGTTATGAAGCAGAAGATTGAGCCCTTACGTCACTCTCCACAGAATTTCTAGTAGTCGAAGCTGGCACTGCTGGCAGGGGGGAAGCAGATTACCGAGGAGTATTATTCTACCACCAGTCTGACGCCGCGAAGACGTGAGGGGTACCCACAGAAGAGAGATAGACAAAGTGAGGCACGCCACCCCCTCACCACCATCACGATATCCAAACGAGCTAAGACGCATGCGGCAGGTGAGGTGAGGTGAGGGACTAAAGAATGTCCACGGGCTTGCACTCGCTATTGGCCGATCTGATGAACTACCTTACACGATCGGCCGCTAGTTTGCAACATGCTTTGTCGATATGTAGTTGGCAGTAGTAGTTGCCCTTCGTAGACCGGAAGGCGGATCTGTGGGTACGATATTCACACTAATGAGAACGTGAAAGGTTAAACCTGAGACAGACATCAGACGATGCTGTCGATCATTTGATACTGTAGTAGTGCAGGTGTAGTCGACAACATGAGTATATACCTACCGAGGCTGTTGTCGAGCTCGGTGACCAGTAGTACCAGTATACCTCAGGTGTTATTGCTAGCTCAAAGGTGCGATGCATGCATGCATGACACAAAGCGAGGTTATCAAGCGCTTCGGTCCTGCGGACGACTACCTTATGTGACCTCGATACGTTACTACCAGTAGACTATCAGGAAGATCGCGCATGTTCATCACATCAAAGACTCTTTTCACTGTTGCCAACACACAGCGAATGCATGTCGCAATCTTGTCGCACACACGCACACCAAATGAAATCCGCAAGCAGCAGTTGGAATGCGAGGTTGCGCCACCGAGATCATCATAACGAACACCACATGAACGTCTGACCGGAACGTGCTGCGTCGGGGCTGCCGTGCGGGCGTGCGGCTTTCCCCCGCTGTGTCGTGCTTCGGCCTATATGCTTTGTTTTACCTAATGATGGAGAGGAAGCTCGTATCTCGCCGTATCAGGAAGGGGAGCTTTCATAATCAGGCAGGGGGGGTCACCGACGTCTAGAATGTGCAGGCAAATGAAAACTCTCCTAACACGATCGATTTCAGCTGTCTACGGTACGAGTGCAAGGCATAACTGAACTGATCAGAGTGCGCGGACGTATCAACTGCCGAGTCTCAAGTACGCGCTCGTGTAGCATTGAGGACGTGCATGGATCAGCGGTGGCAACTAAAGCTCAGCAAGTTAGGAGAACCGTGTCTTCACAACAATACCACCTAAGCCCAGCGAAACGAAATCAAAGTCACAACGTTTGCGGTTTCAGATCAGCATGCACACGACCCCGGAAAGCTTTCAATGTTTGCAATCCTGTGGGCCTGTCCCCCTCACCCTACCTGGCCATTCGTATCATGCTGTGATAATTGGCTCTGGACTGGATCGCCACTAATGCTCGTGATCAGCTACGAGCATGCGGTGTGTCGATTCATGTTCCAGCTGTACTATCGTCCTAGTCTACCATGCCCTGTCATCACTTTCCCCCTGAACATGCCTCGGCGGCGAAACAACAGTTCGCGTATTCAGTACTGCATACTTAATTGTTGCTCTGCCCGCCCAAGAAGTGCTTCCTCCCTTTTTCCCTCTTTCATCTAGCCACATCTTTTATTCATTCCTCTTCTTTCATTATTTCACTTTTCTCCCTCACCACAGAGATGCAGCGCATCTCCTCCATCGCGGCTGCGGCCGTCTGGGCCTCTCAAGCCTTTGCTGCCCCAGCACCCCAAGTTGGCGTCAATGTCGAAATCTCCGGCCCTGTCGCCCAGGGTTTCAGAGTCCAGCAAGTCGTCGGCCCTTTAGTCGTCAAGTCCGGCCCTATCGAGATGCAGAAGACGTACCAAAAGTTTAACGCTGCCGTTCCTCCTCAGGTCGCTTCGGCTGCAAAGGTCGCTGCTGCTGCTCTTCAGTCAGGCTCTGTGGCTGCGAATCCAGAATCGTACGACGAGTCTTACCTTTGCCCTGTTAGCGTTGGCGGCACGGTACGTTCCAGTCTTTGATTACGAAGTTGCTATCCTACTGACATCAACAGACCCTCAACCTCGACTTCGACACCGGCTCCACCGATCTCTGGGTCTTCTCCTCCGAGCTGCCCGCATCCGAGCGCAGTGGCCACGCTTACTATACCCCCGCCGCCGCCAACATTCAGAGTGGTCAAACCTGGGATATCTCCTACGGCGACGGTTCCGGCGCCAATGGTAACGTTTACAGCGATACCGGTTCGTCCCTCTGATCCTCATCCACTTCGCTTCCATCACTAACACCCTCTAGTCAAAGTTGGGCCCGTAACCGCGACCTCCCAATCTGTCGAAGCCGCGGAGTCCGTCTCCTCTGAATTCACCACCGACACCGCCAACGATGGCCTTCTTGGTCTCGGCTGGCCTTCGCTCAACACATGCTCCCCTAAGCAATGCACGCCCTTCTTCCAGACCGTGCAATCCTCTCTTCCCAGCGCCGTGTTCACCGCTGATTTGAAACATGGAAAAGTAAATCTGCTCATGAAGCAATATCAACATGAAACCATCGACTAACGTTTCATGATAGGTCGGTTCCTATGATTTCGGGTTCATCAACACGACCAAATACACCGGCTCCATCGCCTACACTCCCGTCACGCAGGAGGCATACTGGGAATTTAGCGCCGGCGGCTACAGCGTCGGCTCCACCGCCACATCTACTGCAATCGGCACTTCCATCGCTGACACGGGCACCACCCTTCTCTACCTTCCTTCTGCCACCGTTAGCAAATACTACAAGTCCGTCAGTGGTGCGACAAACAGCGCTGCGGCTGGTGGCTGGATCTTCCCGTGCAGTGCCACGCTTCCCAACTTCAGCGTCACGATTGGTGGTGCGAGCCATACCGTTCCGGGTAGCTACATCAACTTCAGCCCGTACAGTGGCAGTCAGTGCTTTGGTGGTATTCAGGCGAATACGGGTATCGGATTTTCGATCTTTGGGTAAGTACTCGCGATGCTGTGATGATGGAGGAGACATGTGCTGACAAGGATATAGCGATATCTTCCTCAAGAGCCAATTCGTCGTCTTCGATATTGGTAATGCCCGTCTTGGGTTTGCGCAGCAGAGCGCGAACTAGACGGGTCGTTCACCAGGACGATGACAATCACTAGGGTTTCCTGATTTTGAGGCAGCTATACCTATAGCGGTCAGGATGGTGATGGAACTGGACATGTGCTGGACACTGTCCCTCCTTCGATTTGTCCATCTTTCGTTCTTTCTTTTTCGAATTTTCATGATGTTATGATTGGATGAGTAGACTGGAAATAGGTTGGTTCAGGAGGCTGGGCGCGCAGAGGTGAATGGAGCAGTAGGAAACGAGGGAGTCGCACATAATAAACAAAATTGCATGATTACTCACTGAAGCTTGACTCAAGGTACTTCCCTGCCTCCGGAACATGCTCTGCAACACGAAACCTATGTGGTTGTGAACACCCCAACCTTTCCCTTCGGCACCTCCATTCCGCCATTCCAAACCCAAATGCAGTCCTCGCTTGACCCTTCCGATATCACATCCACCCCTCCGCATCATCACGCTCGTCTTCGTCAGGCGTATTGGGTATTGCCAAAATACAGGACTTGTACATGTTCATCGTCTCGATTTCTCCCTCCAAGGGCTGAACGGATCATCCACGGCACTCTCCCTGACACAAATCTTTTATACCCCCCGCTCATCAACGACGTGAGACGACTTGCACCTACTGCACCTACTACTACTCATCTCGCAACACGACCGACGTTTCGAGAAATGGGTGAAGCGGTACTTCAACGTGATCCTAGCCTTCCTATCAACCTATAGGTACTCCTGACGGCGATCTCATCCTGCTTTCCTCCTCCTTTCCCACATCCGCCCACTATCCCACTTCCTCCCAACTCCCCACTTCATCCACACTTGCCACCACCACCACCACCACTATGCCCATCACACTCCTCCGCTCCACCCCCATCGACGTCAAAGACGTCGTAAACGTACACTACTACTAGGTCGCCACGAGAGACGACCCGATCATCGGCCCTCTATTCCCCGCCGTCGAGCCGGAGGTGCGGCAGCAAGGTGATTTGAAGTACTTTGCGAATGAAGTTTGCGCAGGCAAGACATATGGGGTGCCAGCTGTGAAAGGCGGTGGATGAGCGGATTGGGTTGGGTATGTTGAGGAAGTGAGGGAGGAGACGAACGGACGGCCCCGGGTGAGGCAGGGTGTGCGTGGATGATTGGACTGTGTAGGACGATGGCTCGTGTGTGCTCAACTGTGATCGATGTGAGAGTCCGAAATCGAGGCTAAAATATTACATACAGGTAAATGACCGGTATAGCGTTCTGGGAATCCCTCGTCCAGCTAAGCGAGCAGGAGCGGCAGGAGAGAGCGGCGATGCAAGAGGAGATGAAGGCGCGGGCGCTGCCTGTGGGGGCGATGGGCAGCTCATTGAACAGGTGTTTGGGCAGATTGGAGGGGTAAAGGAGAAGCATTGCAACCCGAAGAAGGATTATTGCGAGTATCCCATTCATGCCCTGCGTATAAGTAGAATAAGAAGGGGTGTGGCAGATTCCAACCAAGGAGGCTAAAGAGGACGATATCTGCGTACCTGGACGACTGGACATAGTACGGAAGGCTAGTTCAATGTTCAGACATGAGTATCCTCGCCGTCGATGCGGCACATCACAGGCGCGGGATTTGGGACATGCTGCTGAAAGCTGGCCTTGCGTAGGTGGACAGGAAGGGCGGCAATACCGTCATTGTGGCATACGAGATGGGACGCGGGCTGTACTTGAAGCACGGTTTGTGCCGTTCGGAGGACTTCCAGTTGATCTTGACGCGGCTGGTACTTGGGCACGGTATTGTTCGTATGGAATGTCTGAGGAGCGAGGGCAGGGAGGGGAGGAGACCGCGTGAATATGCAGGAGTGACAGAGGAGGGTGGGTAGATTGGGGAGGTGTTGTAATAGAATGAAATAGACAATCTGATGTAAGTTGAATGTACTTCTCGCGAACTTGATTCAAAAATCATCGATTACGACCTACCTTAATACGGCTCATTCTCGCCAGATTCTATCACAACCTTTATCACCAGTTTCCCGTCATCATCTTTCGTCCTACCTGCCATCTGGAATGCCTTTTCTGCTTGCTCGAAGCCTTTGAACCTGTGTGTGACTAATTTCGAAAAGTCTGGTCCATTTGGATCGTGCCGTGATACAAGCTCGACCGCCTCGGGATATGTGTTTGAATATCTGAAGACGCCTCTGAGGTCGACTTCTCGTAGTGCTGCAGCTCCCAATGGTAAAGTCATGACCGGTGTACCCATGCCCACGAGTAGGACGGTACCTCCTGGCCGTGTTGCCTATAGGAAGTGAGCAAGGTAAGTATCGCAAATATTCGAGGTCACCATACATATATTGATGCTTGCACGCAAGCCGGCACCCCGGTACACTCGAACGCAGCATCCACCTCGCCCACTGTATCACTTTCTGATATCTTCAGATCACCGATAGTTTTCGCCGTCTCTTTTGCAATCTCCAGATTCTCCTCCGTCGTACTACCTCGCTTCATGGGCACCGTATAACACGCATCCGCAAACTTGTTCTTCACCGCAAACTCCACCCGTCCCTGATCGATATCCGCGATGGTAACATGACCCGCTCCCCTCAGCTTAGCCGCTGCCGCACAGAGCAACCCCACAGCGCCCGCCCCAAACACCAACACCGAAGCGCCCTTGTCCAGCCGCGCTCTGCGCACCGCATGCAGCGCCACGCCCAGCGGCTCCAGCAATGCCCCGACTTCCAGAGAGACGCTCTCCGGCAACTTATAGCACCACTCCGCCGGATGATTAATCCTCTCCTGCAGGGTCCCCTGGAAATGCGGGAAGCTCTTCGCGGAGCTGCGGAAGCGCATCCCCTTGCACAGGTTATACCGTCCCTCTTTACATCGTGCGCAGTCGCTGCATGGCTGACCGACTTCTAACGCAACTTTGTCGCCGACTGAGAAGCCTGAGACGGAGGAGCCGACGCCGGTGACGATGCCGGCTGATTCATGGCCGAGGGAGAGTGGCTCGCGAACGACGAAGTCGCCGTTACGCCCGTGGGTGTAGTAGTGTAGGTCAGAGCCGCATAGACCAGTGGCGCGGACGGCGATTTGGAGCTCGTTGGGTGAGGGAGGTGGGAGGGAGCGTGTTGCCTGGAGGGCTCGTTAGTAGGATGCTGGTGCGGGGTATGAGATGGGACGAACAGACGATCTTGAGGTCTTTCGGCCCGTGGAGCACGCTGGCTTTGATCTCTGTGCTGGAGGTGGTGCTGGACATTCTGCCGTACGTATGGGAACGATCTAGTGAGTTTGCTGTCTAGAATGGACGTAGTATGGCCTGAGGCGCATCTATATCACACCGGACGGGCCATGTGGTTGATTAAGATGCCAAGATCGCCAAGACAAACACTCACGTCACCGTGCAGGGCTGTTTCAGATAGTCCCAGCAACAACAACGCCTGCCAGTTTTGATTCTGATTCTTTTCCACTCCGCAACTCCTCATCAAGCACGCTTGACATTCCCCAAACCGCAAATACCACAAGCATGTCGATGAGAAAATCTACTGAAATGCCAATCCGCACAGGAACTGGCATGAGCGAGGACGACTCGACAGCTGGCGAGGACACTAGCGAGGTATGCTATCATAATCTTGCCCTTCGACGCCTCTTGCGCTTACTGATAGACTTACTAGGTCACGCAACTCTTCCAAAATCGTCTCACAGCATATCACAGCGCCTGCGACTACCTGGTCGACTACGTCAAGACAACGGAGAAGATGCAGCATGCGCATGCGAAGGAGTACGAGAAGGTGTTGAAGGTGAATCAGCATCTTTCACGATTTAGACTTATACAGGTGACTGACGATTCGATAGACTGTGAAGCACCCGCTCAAGGAGGGGAACCACTTCACACAGAATCTAGGTGGTGTGGCTGAAATGTTCGACAACATCAGGACAAACACACAAGTGAGCTATAATGACTTCGCATTCCATACGGGTCCGCTGATTTCCCACTAGGGTATCTCCGATGTGCATGCGCAGACTTCGAATACTCTCAAGAAAACCGTCCTGCCCATTTTCGAGACACTTGAAAACGAAATCAAGACCAAGGGAAAAGAACTCAAGAAGGGCATGGGTAAGGGCCAAAAGGCCGTGGACAAAACCCGCAAAGAGACGAACAAGAATGTCGAGCTCCTAGGACAGCACACTGCCGCTTATGACGCTGCATCCACCTCCTCCAAGCCTGATCCTAGCCACGACCCTTATATTTTGCAGCGCACTATCCACCATCATCTCTCGAAGCAGATTAACGAAGAAAACGCCAGCCGCTCGGATCTGCTTGCAGTACAGGACAACTTCGGCCAATTTGAAGCACACATCATCAAGACATTGCAGAGTGGCATGGGCCAGTTCTATACAGCTGTCAGCGGCCAGGCCGATCAGCAAAAGCACCTATATGCCAACATGGTCCAGACTTCGCAAGGTGTGGATCCTCTCTTCGAATGGCAGAGTTTCCTTTCCCGCAACAATGGTGTCTTGATTGATCCATCAGCCGCCCCTCGCACATTGGCTACTGCAACATTTGCCAATCAGAACCATCGCTCCACTCAAGCCATGTGCCAGGGTAGCCTTGAGCGCAAGTCCGGTCTACTCAAGAAGTTCAGCAGTTCGTTATATGTCATCACGCCGAGCAAGTTCCTTCACGAGTTTGACACGGACGACGACACTGCCAAGGAGCCTCACCCTGAGCTGTCCATTTACCTACCAGACGCGACGATGGGTGGCATCAACGGCTCGACCTTCAGCATCAAGGCCAAGGATCTCAGCAAGAAGATGAACCTCGGCGGCGCGAAAGAGTTCGAGTTCCGTGCGCGGACCGACGCCGATGCGCAGACGTGGTGGTCTGTCATTCGAGAGGTTGTCACTGGCCAGGCAACTAGCAACTCTGACCTGAGCAACATGGCAGGACGTGGTGGTGGTGGTGCTACTGGAGGCATGAGTGAAGCTACAGGCGCACGACAGACGAGTGGCTCATACGGCAACACCCAGCAAGGAATTGCTGAATCAGGTGGAGCTGAATATTCCGGCGTACCACAGGAGCAAGGAGGAGGAGGGTATGGCGGGCTAGGGGTGAATCCGTACACGGGCGGTATGGGTGAGACGCGTTAAGCAGGAGAAAGAAGCAGGCGTCTCACTATGGATGAGGACAAGATTTGGAGACGAAGTACCGGAACAGCGAGAAACGGACGCACCACGACATGATTGATTGCGATTGGAAAGAATATGCAGCGGCTGATATACCCCTTGCTTGCTTTACGATACATAGGTAATAATATAATATGTGCTGGAATGGTGTTCAACATGGTAGCTCCGTGCCCCTTTGCGATTAATTAGGCTGAGCCGAGCTTGGCACGGGCTAGTGTCAAATTTCTGCAACCGCAACCTGACTTCTTCTTCATCCGCGAGCACTCTTACGTCTCATCTCCCACACCCACTCCGCCTCCTCCTCCTCTCTCTTCTGGTTTGTGGTTATCGCTTTCGTCCACTACCCCCCGACCAGTTTGGAACATATCTCTCCTCTCGCCAACCAGCCGCCCAGCATGGAAATCTGAACACTTTGCAGGCCACGTCTCAGTGACTGCACCGCGATATCTTACACGTCACAGCCGCAATCACGAAAGACGAAAGACTCGCGTCGCCCTTGACTGTGACAGTATTCTAGGTCACTGTCTACTTTGGTGTACACGGTCCTCACTGTCCTCAATCTGAGCGCTAGGCCGATTTCCGGACTTCTTGTATATCCTCAAGATCCGGTGTCTCAATTTGCACGCGTACATACAAATCTCGACGGTTGTAGACTGACTTGAGTCAACCCAGCCCTGATCTCGCGTAGTGCTGCACATTTACTGGGTGATCTTGGCCTCTTCAAGCACACACTAAACCACATCTGCTTAATCCGGACCCAATCTTCACGACGAACTATTCACTTAGGATTGTCGAACGAAGAACTTGGAAAACATTCATCACCTCGACCTGACCAATTTCAAAATCTTGCACGATCACAACATCTTTTGTTGTTGCACTATCGAAAGGAAGAAATTCACCTTTTCCAGCCACAACACCGCCAGCACTATCCATCTTCCCCGCATATCATATCTGGTTCGATAACACGCCTGACCCGAGGCCTTAGCGTATAGCGGCCTACTCCAAGGTTGTGGACACGAGGTTGGTAATACTGTGACCTGCTCTGTGCGGATCACTCTGACACCGAGTGCCTTTTCACAGCTCTCGTCCACTACCTAGCTAGCACTAGCGAACACAGTCATGCCGACCATGCATGCTGGGCATCTCCCCAGCCTGGTTTCTGACTACTCCTCTGGCTACCAACAGTATGCTTACAATGCGGCACAGCTCTCCGACTACGAGAGTCAGTATGCGGCTCAGAACCTTCCTCCACTGCAGCCACCATCGTCCGACTGCTATAAGAGTGCAACTGAATCGGCGCAGACTTACCAGGATCACATGGGCCAACATTTACAGCAGTATAGCTTGCCACCCATTGCCTCGATAGGTCGTGGCCGCCAGACCGACGCTCAATATCTAGCAAGCCAAACTCGGAATCATCACGCAGCGAGCCAAACAACAGCCACTCAACGGACTCAGCATGACGAGAGGGCTATCGGTGGTGTTTCAGCAAATCTTGACTATGACATGGATGCGATGACGGAGTTCGTGGCAGAGATGGCAGCCGGAATGTATGCAATCTACATGTCTCGCATCTGTATTGCCGATATTGACTTGGTTCAAAGCATCAAACCCGGCATCACTCCCCCCTCCACCTTTCGCAAATGGGTATTGCAAGTCCTCAATGCGACGAGGCTCCCATCTGCCACTATCATTTTGAGCCTATCTTATCTCTCTTTGCGCGTCCGAGGGCTTTCCGCGAACGGCCGGTTCTTGCCTTCAGAGCGCAGCCTTTACCAGATGCTAACTGTTGCGCTGATTCTTGGCAGCAAGTTTCTTGACGACAACACATTTCAGAACAAATCGTGGGCCGAGGTCAGCAACATCTCGGTCATTGAGCTGAACCGAGACGAACGCGATTGGCTGACTGCTTTCGACCACCGCTTGCATCATGATCCTCAAGGTTTGTCCGGATTCACTGCATGGGAAGCGAAATGGTTCGCCTGGCAGGCACGTCTGGCGCCATACATGGCATATCGCGCTGACGGCAGTCTTCGTGGTGAACGCTCCATGCGACAAAGCCTCTCGTCTGCATACCAGCAGCAGGTAGCATATGGCCACTACGATGCGACTAATGTTTCTCGCGCTTCTGATTCGGCATATGCTGCAACTCCATACTCTGTCTACGACTCATGGAACACTCGACACTCACTTAGTGACGACTCATCCCCTTCTACTGCACCTCAATCTTCAGGTCCGCAAACACCCGACTACTACAATTGGCCCAAGGATGCAAGCACTTCTCGCCATGCTCCATTCGGGTTCGCGCCTCTACCGAGTTTCAATGCTGCTGATCTCGCTGCGTACTCAGCTTCTTATGCTCTGCCAGCAGCCTATCAGCAAGCCGGCAATATGTGGAACAACCACGGCGGGCACTGCCAGTGTGGCAACTGCCGAGCACCCCTGGGACATTCGCGTTATGGCACCGTTGTCGCAGCGTGATCCGAGTCTTCGCCACAATTCCACGACATTCACTCAATCTGCTCTATCCCTGGAACTGTTTCTGCATCTACGTCTCTCTTTCCTCGACGACTTTCCTACTGTCTTCATCAGCGCGCGATCGCCTCGCCGACGCTCATCCTTCGCGACGCCCTATATTTCCATTTCTGGGGGCTTTCAATTAACATCATTGCTTCGGAGTTTGCGGTCCCTCACTGTGAGGTGGAAGATTATGGCATTAAAAGTATGCCTTGCGTGCGGGTCACTAAAAAGCGTTGTTTGGGGGTGTCCTGAAAAAAGAATTATGCTTGGTGTACAGGTCTTCTGGGTGGAAAAGTTGAAAAGTACTTCTCATTTCCTATTCGCGAATGAATAAAAGAGCATGAAGGACTGTTGACAGTGCGTACAACAGTCTCTTCCCGCTCAAGGCACGAAACGGAGGTCAGATGTTTACACAAAAAAAGTTTGGAGGTCTATGTTTTTGCTTAGGAATGGCTCTCGGCTAGTGCGCTGTGCTGCTGGGAAGCCTCGCTCTTTACCTGCAGCACAGTACTTAGCGGTCTGGTTTTTTTGTTTGCTCTTGGTTTAGCTGGCTGATGGCAGACACGATATCTCTGCTCACATTCATTTGTCCTATGCGTTCGCTAGTGGCGGAGGGGGAGTGAGAAGGAGGAGGGAAGAGAGGGACTAGATCGAGCAAGATGTCTCCTCTGTGTGAAGTGGCGGGCACTACGAAAAGACGCTCTGGTTCCTGACTGTAGCACCATTAGTATAGTCGAGAATGTATCAATGACCAGAGGAGGGTCGAATTGTTGTCTTACCAAATCATTTCATAGACCGGAGAATTTGCCGAGGCATAGACGTAAGCCGTCCGTCCCTCCGGTCGCGAGCTCCTCGAGGTTATCGTGAAACCTATCCATCACTTGCCTTCATTGACACTACATTTGTCCTGCACATATCTCCACACATAAATCGCCATCATGGTCGCCGACGCACTACTCTTTCATCCGAGCGTTACTCACTTCCAGAAGTTCGTAGCTACAACAGGTTCGTTGTCACATCCACGCGCATCTGCCCCTCTTCCACGATCCCAGCTTCCAGCAAGACCCGTCCAAGCCCACATGCACCAACACCAGCACCCCTCCTCTCTGCACCCCAGCATCAACCCTGTTCCCAGCAGAAAAGCATTCACTAACCCATTTCTCCTTGCATAGTTGGCCGCGACAAGCTCCTCCGCACAGTCCAATACTTTGCCCGCTTCTACGCCTGGTACCTTTACCGCCTCAACGCCTCTCCCGCTGACCTCGCCCCTTGGACCGTCCTCAAATCCCAGCTCGCCCTCGCCCGGAAAGCCTTCCGTCTGGGAAAATTCATCGAGCACTTCGTTGCCGCGAGTAGGGCTTACACCGTCCTGACCGCCGCGCCCACCACATCCTCGTCACCCTCGGCCAGCTCGGCCTTCTTGGGCGCCCTGACGGTCGGACGACAGCTCGGATATGCAGGATACATGCTTTGTGATAACGCGGCCTTTTTGGACCAGGTTGGAGCGTGGAAGAGTGAGACGGGAAAGGTTGCGGCCAGGAGGGCGAGTCAGTTTTGGTTGATGGGGTTGGCGTGTAGTGCGGTTGGGGCGAGTTGGCAGACTGTGACGTTGAGGTTGAGAGAGAATGAGGTCAGGAGCGGGAGCGCCACGGCGGAGAAGGGAGAGGACGCTGTGGAGTTGAAGAAGATTGCAAGGTACGTGATTGTGTGGATGTGGATGGGAGGGGGCATTCAGTGGTGTGGAGCAATCTGCTGCGCTCTTCTTCCACCATCGCGAAGTCCACAGGCGCAGTTTGAAGTCTGGTGAAGATGGCGCATCATGCTAACACATCCTCAAGGGAACGAAGCGCAGTCAACACGCAGCTACTCTCGGATATCTGCGACGTGGCCATCCCAGCATCGGCGTTGAGCTATGGATATGGCTATCTTGATGATGGCATAGTTGGAGTGGCTGGTACTGTCAGCTCGCTCTTGGGAGTGACTGCACAGTGGAGTAAGACGGCCTAATCCTGGGTCTGGAATGGGAGGTGATGGTCACGAAAGCTAGTCGCATGCGGGCGAGAAGGGACGGACCGCGAATCACTGCTTTGATGGACCTCCTTTGATCATGTTGAATGTTCATCTTCCAATGTAGCTCTCACGACACTTGACCGTTATTGGTGTACATATTGCAACACTTATGACCTCTAGAGGGTCATGATTGAATCAAATTAAATGCGACTGCTAACGGACTAATTCTCGGATCTAGTGATTACCAACAATGTAGTGACTTACGACTTGCCACCGACTCTAGAAGCATACGTTGTAAAAACATCTTAGCAAAAGCCTGCCCACGCTGTCTCTTATGGCACAGCCAATGCCCTGCACATTGGTGGTCAACATTGGAGACTACATGATGCGGCTGACAAACGTTCGGTTCAGGAGCACTGTGCATCGCGTGTTTGATCGGACGATAGTCGATAGGATCAGTATGCCGTTCTTCTTTGAATGCAACTTTAATGAAAAGTGTGGCGTGTTACTGACCTGTGTGGACAATTCGAATCGGCCAAGTATAAGCTATTTACTGTGTAGAGGTATGTTCTGTAGCTCACAATGATGCCATGGGTGACGCCACTAATGCTGCTGTAGTGAACGCAGCTACGTTTCAAGCAGACTCAGCTTTCTTTCGAAGACCGCTGCTTTGTGAATGTGGTTTGGATGACTGTCTCGGATCGTGGTTGATGTTGCTAGTGGCGTGCATGGATGGTATAGCTCCACAGCATAGCTCAGCCAATCGATCAATCAAAAGAGACCTTCTTGCCCGCAAAAGTATGAATATCAAACTTCTTCGCCTCCTTAGCCTTCTTCGCCGCTACCCACGACGCATGTATCGGCTTCTCCTTCTCCTTCTCTTT
>Ga0058702_10000420_pt1 | contig 18223 bp, 21 predicted proteins | sample AgamicOrSfe_FD_83781 | JGI IMG/M metagenome (GOLD analysis project Ga0058702, IMG submission 83781) | Agave microbial communities from Guanajuato, Mexico - Or.Sf.e | ecosystem: Host-associated > Plants > Phyllosphere > Phylloplane/Leaf | place: Guanajuato, Mexico | collected 2012-05-30 | reverse complement strand
CTCTACTACATTGTTCGCGCTCAGATGTGCGTGCGAGCTGTGGCCTTAATCGTACGGATTATATTTGCGCCAGAATTAGGTACTTTCACTGGAACAACATTACAACGTCGGATATGGTGTATCGGCTAGCATCGCCCGCTCTCATTCCAAGAGCATTATCACCGGGCAGAGCCGGGTTCAACTCCCGGTATCCGAATATGTACCATTTCATTTCTGCACTTTTTGTCCCCTGGAGGATGTTTCACATCTTGAAACACATGAGGATCGACATAACGATGGCCTCAACTTTTGGTACTTTAGACACTGACATTACCGAACTGCCTACAATGGCTAAAAGAGATCGATAAGAGGAGGAAGAGCACGTTCTGATCGTCTATACAGGCATTAACAGGGAGAGTAACTTAAGCAATCGAGACCTCATATAAGCAAGCACACCTGCCTGAAGGGTACGGCCGACGGCGAGCTTGAGCAAGAAGCACCTGTTCTCGTTCTCAATTATCGTACTAATACCAGCACCCCGCCACGCCACACTTGCAGCACTTGGCAGTACTAATGATGCACCAATACCAGCTCCGGAGGCCGCTGCATTCGTAATTCTTCTTCCCTTATCCCGCTCACGATCGCCATTACAACTCCCTTCGTCATCACCACCACAACCACAGACTTTCACAATCATGACCACCCTCATCACGCTCAATCACAAGCACTCCCATTCACAAGCCTTCTGCCTCACCACCTCTCGTCACATTCTCGTCCTCCGACCCGCCATCACAAGACGGACAATACGTCATATCCGGCGCGTCTCTGCAGATGCTACAGCCGCCGCGTCGAGGTGCGCACAGATAGGTGGCAGCCGCGATGAGGATCCCGATGGCGATGAGGTCGAGGGTCGTGAAGTGGATGCCAAGGACGGACATTGCTGTAGAGAGAAGGGAGGTCCACGGGGTGGCGTCGTGAGATGGATTGCGTGTGGTGGGGAAAGACTGGTGAGGTGTGTGGAGAGAGGCTGTAGTGGAGAAGAGGATGGAAGTGTGGTAAGGACGTAGGTGTTGTGAGACTGTTGTGTACTGTGCGGTCCTGCAGACTCGAATGTGAAGGAGTGCTGGAGGCAGGACAATAGGATGGCCTGGAGTGAAGTTGGCTACACTGGTGATGCAATCACGAGAGGTGCGAGCAAAGTCACCATTGCACTCTTTGATACGGTGGCAGATATGCTGCGCGGCGGTGGGCTCGTTGTTGTATTGTCATCACTCCTGTCATATGTGCAGCCTCGTTGGCCTCAGCCTCGTTCTTTCTGCACTTGATGCCGAGCTTGGCATGATTGCTGTTGCACTTGCTGGGGAAAATAATCCTTCGACTACGGGCAACAGGCTGAGTATGTTCCGTGGTCCGTATGTGTACGGAAATCACCTGCGAACATGTTGGGAAGTGGCATGATTCGAAGTATAATGGGAGGTCCCCGGCTGAGTGGCAGCCTGAGGACCTTTGCTGGATATACGGTCACGTGACATGACCAGATCGGGCACGGCAAAGCGAATGAAAGAGATCGCAGGCGTATATTCGTCGAATCTCACATCAATCTTTGTGGGTGCCTTATGTACCTTACAATTCAGACAGTATCCCAAAGCTGTTCTAGAACTACACCTCATGGCATGGTCGGACACCATGTCCAAGCTGTACCCACGTTCCATATCCTATCCAAGCATGTCTCGAAGCATGCTTGCCATCCGACTCACGACTCCTGCGACCACGTTTTCCAGGCCGTCCTCATGTTTTTCCTGCAACATGGCTTTGAGGACGTCATCGACACACTGACTTGCAAGTCTAACACACTTCGGTGCTTGTGTCAGACCTCCAAGCCACTTCTGTTTCTTCTGTTTGCTCAGCTCCACAGTCATCATGCCGTGCCAAGGTATTCCTGGAGAGCATCTGCAATCCTTTTGTCGGACTCCATGAGTTCTCTCTCATCATTTCACAGCAACCTTCCTTCTTGCAGCGTAAATGTCAAGCCGCCTTTCCTCTGGGTCAAGCCGAGCTGCGCTGCTTCAATTGCCACGTGGTGTCGAGATGTTGACTCTGGCCATGCCTCGCATCAAAGAAAGCATCTCATTGATGTCCGCACGCATCTCATTGATATCCTCACGCAAAGACACCATGGATCTCTCGAGGACCCCGACCCTGCTCGTGACACTAGGCATGATCAATGGATGGCCATTGATGTGTTCAGGGATGCTCGGCATTTGTATCGTGGTGTCAGGCAGCTGCTCGGCCTGGGCCTGAATGTTGCCGGCTGTATTGGTGGTCGTCGCGCCACGATCGTCTTCCGCAATGTCATCACGGCTTGACTGGGCTCTAGGGGTCGAGGTGTTCGGGTGGTCGAAGATGCCAGGAGGCGTCTGGGCTTGGATCGTGGCGAGAGTATTGGCTAGAGTACCACTGATGAGCTCCTGGACTGCTGCTTCACAACGCGCATTAATCCCAGGTTGCAGCTTTTATAGTTCTGTCTTTGCGAGCCGAGAAGGGACATTCTCGTCTCCCTGGACCTACGCGCTTGGCGAGGATGTCGGTGTCGAAGGCAGGCCCGGTCAGGGACTTGAGCTCTTTTGTGGCTGTGGATGTTCGTGTAGGTTTGATACAGAGCGAGATATTGCTTCGAGTGACTTGCGTGTGGCTGTGAAGCAGGAGGTTAGTGAGACTGGATTATGATATTCGCGACATATCTTGACTTACCTGGCTGAGCAAGTTCAACATAACCGCTGAGTGGGTCTAGCAATGACATGCTCGTTCCTGATGGTATGCCTGGAAATCGTCCAGACTTAATGGAAATGACAGTGTCGCGAGGCAGGCTAAAGTGCTTGAAGACACAATGGAACGTAGGCTGTGGGTTCAGAGAAGAAATAGCCAAGTAGTCGCCTATTGCCTGGTGAGTATCGAGCATGTAAGTATAGAAGACACGATCTTACAGTCCTGTACTGCATGCCCCTGGGCAGCTCGAGCTCGATATGTCTGTCTTCAGAAGCATCCTGCTGACTTGTCTTGATATTCTTCATCACTTTAGCCTGCTGGACATTCTGTCGCAAGCTTGCACTTCTAGCTTCGGTTTTGATATCCAGGACAAACTCCTCGTCTTCCACAGAATTGTTCTCTCCATACTTTTGGGTGATGGCTTCCCAAAGGCTAGGCTCCCAATTCTCAAACTCGCTTGTGATTTGGTTATTTGCGGCATCTGTGGAGCCCATAGGTAGAAGTCTTGTTGCGCCAAGTGACTCCAGAGCTTGATCGACTTTCTTTGGGATGGCGTGGAACGTTTTGCTCCAATCTGAATGTCCGCAGCCGAACGTAGCATACTTGACATCGTTCATAGCTTTTCCGTCAAGGCTGCGCATCCATAGGACGAAGCGAGCTACGTTGTCAGGTGGCTCACCTTGGAGACTTGCTGTGATGATGACAACGGGCTGTTTCTTGGGCATTCGCTCTCTCACAGCTCCCAGCTCGCGGACTTCTGCTGTGAAGCCATGCGCGGCGGCATCAGATACAAGACCCTGGGCAAGTGCTTGACGTGTGCCGCTATTAGATCCGTAGATCATGGACATTGGCTTTGTATTGGCACGATACCGCCAAACATCAAGTGTTCTAGGTGTACCGGTGTCGATACCTGGCCGTAGCGCTGCAATGCATCTTGAAGTCAGCTGTAGGCTTGATCGTGAGAGTCTGCTTGATCCTCAATCGGTATGCTTGCACGAAGCTGAACGTGAACAACTTGAGAAGTGTTGCGATGGCCAAAAGAGCTTCCTGGATTGCAAACAGACGACCAATACACCTACGCATGTCGGAGCCAAAGGGTTTCCAAGCATTTTTGGGGGGTTTGTTAAAGTTCTCATCAAGCATTCGCTCGTGACGGACTTCGTCAGCATCGTCTCCGTAGACTAGGGGATCTCTGTGTGTCTGAGGCAAACTCAGGATGGTTACGCCATCTTGTGGTAACTCATATGCTTTGTCGTCGCTGTCAATCACAACGGAGCCACCGCCTTCCTTGGGAGTTACTGCAAATCCAGGAGCGGTCGCTGATAGCCTTAGTGTCTCCCGGATACACGCGATCAGGCGAATTTTTAAGCAGGTAGATTCTTGGCGGGAGGGGCTGACTTGGTCTCATCACATAATGCATCATCGAGAGCGACACTGTTCACGAGGATTGGTTCACGACCAGCGATTCGCAGTTTTGCAGATCTCCCCGTACGTCTCCCAGATGTCCCTTAAGCTGTCTGCTGAGGTATCTGCATCGAGGTCGAGCAGGTTCCCTATGAGCGGGTAGCCAGGAGGTGAAGGAATGGGCGTGACCATGACTTGATCACTGCTGTTGCCATTCTCGCCAGATTGAGCCATGATCCAGGAGGCTCTGCGAGCTTAGCTCGTGGTGTTTGAGCTTCAGAGAAAGGAAAGTGAAGGCGATGAAGATGCTGAAAAAGGTGCCTTGGGTATTATATTTCAGCACGATAAGCACGATCCGTGTCTACAGGATGCCCCGAACGGCTGAGACAGCGACGATTACGGCCGTGACTGCCATGATCATGTTGCCACTTTGTTATGAAACTGTTGATCAAGCTTAGCAGACTCATGGAGCTTGGGAAGCTCGGAGTGGACTTTTCGACCGAGGCTCACGGAGCAGGATCCGGAGTCTGATGAAACACACATGAGAGAAAAGCTATCGCTATTGCTCAGTACGGAGCGGTGCAGGTCAGAGGTTGGGGGCGTAGGCATAGGCAGTAATGTCAAGAGCATTGTAGCTGGTACACTGGGCAATGTGATGCCTCATATAGTAGCAAGAATGGGCGGCGCAGCATGGAGATCGTGGAAAGTAGTGTATTGAATATGTGCGGCGGCATGAGATCAAGTTGCTCAATTGCATAGCAGCACTATCGTGCATATCCACCCATGTATGCTTCACATACGACAGTATTGCTCATATACTGCCTTGATGTTCGTGCTATCATGGCCTCCGCGCTTCCATGTCCACGACTTCATCCTCGTCGCTCTAGATGTCCATCACAAGCCCACGCTCACGGTTCTCTCACAAGCTCACTACCGCCCGCCACACCTCGAAGACCTTTCCCATTCGCGCCACCAGGGCCCATTCCTGGCTCTTCGAAGCCGTTGTATACGTAGCCGTGGTAGCCATCTGTGTTTGCATGTATCAGCTTGTTGCAACCTCGATATCAGGAAGAATGATTACTTACCACCACCAAACGCCCTCTCGCCCTCCTGACTCCAATCCTTTTTCTTCTTCAACCAATCCCCGCCCAAAAACTGCCGTATACACGTATCCGCCGGCTTCTTCTGCGGACTCTCGAGCGGGACGAGCTTGTAGAAGTTCTCGTCCATGCTGGTGGGTTCGCATTCGCAGCGGTCGGAGGCGTGCGGTGGGCAGTGCCTGAAGTCATAAGATCAGCATGATAAGTTCTCTCTTTGCTCACATCCTCTGACTGGCTCGCTTCCGCCTTGCTAGTTCCCTCCTTGCTCGTTTCCTCCTTGCTCGCGTTCGCTTGCTTGTGCTCACTCACCTATTGATATCATGCTGATACCCCACGTCCCTAAAAAACCAGATCTCGCTCTTCGGCACAAACATGGCCACACTAAGCGTATGTATCGGCGCATCTCCAAACCTCTCATAGTAGAACCCTCCGCCTCGATCCAGCCACTTGAAGTACTTCTCATTGGCTTCACCACGGAAGAAGCGCAGATCGCCGACTTCGAAATTCGAGAAGAATTGACAGTTGTTGTAGTCGCCGCCGTTGAACGGGTCAAGCAGCCAGTCCAGATCCGCCTCCGGGTGAACTAGTTCCGGGTGCGCGTTGATGAAGGACATTGTTCGACCCCACAAGCTCGGGAAACTGCGCGCGTCGTCGAGGATGTTCATGGTGAAGCCGTACTTTATGTTATTATCCCTCACGAATCGAAACACGTCGTAGTTGATGTCGCAGAAGTAGTGCACGTCGGGCTCGACGCGCCAATAGAAGTCGAATTCAAGCAGGCGCGGGTGGCGGTAGAAGAACCCGGAGTTCCAGCGGCACATGTGGCGGTAGGAGATCATCCAGCCTTTTCCGACGCCGATGGCGCCAAGGTATTCGAGGGAGTTCATGAAGCGGCCTTCGTCGATCCAGGAAGGGAGGGACCAATGCTCGATTGGGACGACTTCGTAGTAGCATTTTGCCGAGGTGCGGTTTTGGGTTCCTTGCTGTGCGAACTTGTTAGACTCAGGACGCAAATTTCAGGCTTGAATGTCTTCTACCTTGAATTCCTCCGTAAACGGCTCGTCGTTGAAAAAGATCCACGGATACTGGTATTTATGATTCCAATGATACTCCAGCTGTGTCATACTCTGCACAATGCCTTCCAGCTCCTGATTCCTGACCAAACTAATCAACGCCGCTTTCGGTTTATTCGTCCTTGCCAACATGCCCCCCTTTTGCACCGTATGTACATCCCCCGAGTAATCCTGTAACCACTGATCCGGGTCCGGTCCGTTTCTTGGCCCGGTGCTGACTCCTGGCAAATTTGTCATGCCTGGTGACACAAATCCCTGCAGACGTACTCTTTGCGGTCCGAAGAAGGGAGGCGGCACGAACCAGACGATGATTGTGATGATGAGCGTGAGGATGATGAGGATTTGGCGGCGCCAGTGGTAGATGCGGGAGCGGGTGGTTCTGCTGACGGGAGGGATGGCGAAACGGGAGGTTGACTTTTCGTTCGGGAGAGGCGAAGCGATCGTGGGGAGGTCAAGGTCATCGTGGGAGGGCGCTCGGTCCAGCGAGCGTGGCGTCAAGGAGCGCGATGTGGGAAGACTGAAGGAAGACATTGTAGGAGGTGAATGAGCGGCGCGTGACCGACGCGCAAATGATGCAGGTTGTGCGTGTGAGTTCGAAATCTATGTGAGCAATAGTCCAGTGGCGTAAGAGAATGCGTGATGTCGTCAGGTCATGATGTCGTCTCGCGGACAAAGTGATTGCAGCAGGAGAAGGGAGGAAGAGGTGCGCCGTCTCGACTTCAGAAGAAAGAAAGATGAACGGAGGAAGCAGATCCCCTGAAACGGCCAAACGCGGGGAGATACTACACCTAACGGCTATCCCAACTTCGAGTGTACAGAACGGGCTCAGATTCAGATAGCAAAAATGGCACGGGAAACAGACAGGCCAGAGACAAGATGCTGAAATGTCAATCTAGAGTTCTGCCAATACGCCGCGCTATGCAAAACCTGTATGTCATCTTTAAGCATCCACCACCATCTCTGAGTCATCTTCCGTCTCAGTCGTGATACCCAGTAATCTTGCATATGTGACTGTGATGCGCTGCAAATCGCGGTATTTACCTGTCTCTGGTTAGCAATCTGGAGACATGGTAGGGTTAATCACGACTCACCCAGTATCAGCACAACTTCCCTAAGAAGCACCTCCTTCTTCCACCCACACAGCTCGTCAGACTTCGCTTCAGGATCGACCATGTCTGCACCTCCTCCCTGCTCATGCACACCTCGTAGTAGATTCCTCAATAGCTCCTCAATCTTCAAACGACTGCTCTCAGCACCAAGCCTCTTCGCATACATGCTGAGGTACACCTTGAATTCTTCTCTCGCACCCAACGTCAAAGCAGCAGCGAGTCTGTTCTCCAGATGTGCCACAGAGACCCCGGACTCGAACCCTTCGTATCCTTCGGCTGAAAGTAGCGTTTTGACGAGTCTCTGCAAGAAGTACGCACGTCCACGCAGCAGCGTCTGACTAGTTGTGTTACGCTCAAGCAGGGGGATGATTCCAGCAGAGATGTTCTCCGTCCTCACAATATCGCTCTCCTCGGCGTCGACGCCACGGTTCGATGAGTTTTGCGACGTGCTGGTGTTCCAGTATTGACTACCTACAGCCCACCAAGCTTCTGAGAGTCGTTGCCAGACAAACATCGTCGACGAGTAAGCATATGCATCTCCATTGGACATTGCGACAATGACCCGACCCTCAGAGTTCAATCGTGCGAATACAATGGCTGGACCTTGTGTCAAGTGTGGGCCTTGACTCTGTGCTGCCATATCAAGAACAGGCGCTAGAGATACTGGTGGGTATGGAGCTGAAGCTTGGTCAATATTCCAGACGTGACAAATTCCGACTGCCGTGATACTCAATAGCCACGGTCCACGGCAGTCCAGGATTGCTGTTTGTGCTTCCAGCGCGAATGCATTGAAAATGCGGCGACCTGCAGGAGTCCATACGTAGAGGGAGCCGTCTTCACAGGTTGCTGCCCAGTAGCGAGAGTTGCCAGTGACTAGGGAGACAGCTTTCGGCAGAAAGTCTTGCCAAAGTAATTGGCTCTTTTTCGTCACTGTTATGCGTGCAGGATCTCGATCTTGTTGACGGGCTATCCTCGAGGGTCCAGTTGGATTCCGGACTTCAAGAATGGGCAGATCCACCACCGGCAGAGGCTTGCTGCTTTCTGGCTCAGCTCCTATATCTCGAGTGCCTCGCCCTAATGGTCGGCTGATAAGTGCTCGTATCGTAGGAACAGCCAGGCGGATCTGGCTCATAGCGATGCCCGGGTTGAGCAGAGATGGACGATCTTGGGGCTTCACTGCTTGACTTGGTAGAGCTAAGCCTTCAGTAGTGTTCACCAAGACCGACGTAGCACCTTCTCTTTGTGTCTGAGCCACCCTTGTTCCGATAGTGTTGTCGTCCTCGGCCCCGCTTTCAGCGAGCTTACGCTTATTTCCAAATAGTAACGATGACAGACCTCCTTTCGGTAGACCATCAAATGGTTTTGAGAGATCCAGTATCGTCTGCGGTGCAGTATCTGCTGAATTTCTCTGTACAGAACTGAGAAGCTGACTCTGTGGCAACGTCGACTGGTTCGGCGCTGCGGCCGAGGAGATCAGTATCGGTGCCACCCGCTTCTTGCCATCCTTCGTGATTGTGACTCTCTGCTTTAGCTTCTCAACTCTTGCAGCATTCGAGTCTTCAATGGAGACTGCTGCTGTTAGAGTCGCACCATTCGTCGAAGATTTGGACTGGCCGTTCGTCGTTGCCGGTTTGTCGTTGGTGTTGCCCAGTATCTCACTTGCCGAGGCTGGCTTCGCACTTGCGTGTGCGGCGTCGCCCATGAGCTCTCCCATGCGGCCTTGAACGTTTCGTAATTCGTCATTCTTGCTTCTCTCCTCCAATACGAGACCCTCGGAGCCTTCGATAACGCCAACTTTGCGTCCTGCACCATACCTTGCCAATGCAGCCGCATTGTAATCTAGCGAAACTGGGTATCCAAGCTCTCCTTTCGCAAATTGTGCAAATGTTATGGTGCCATCAAGACTGGTGAAGAAGACGCTCTCGCCATCTGGACACCAGGCTAAGTCTGAGATCGACTTTGTGGCAAGATTCTCGAATGCATACACCGGATGTGTGTGCGAAGTATCCCATATGCTGAGTGATCTATCTTGTCCTGCGCAGGCGAGCACTGTTGTGATGGCTGGTATTGCCGGATGACCATTGGCATCGACTCTGCCAGGTGCTGTCTTGGAGAAGATGCGTGGAGAAAATGCGCAGACCTCGATTGGTGCTTCGTGACCAATCAGACTTATACCAGCATTCCACGTACCGCGCTCCAGAACAGCTGCAGTGGATACCTGACCGTTAACGGCATTGGCTGCTGCCACCGAGTTGCCATCGGGAGACCAGGAGCATCTTCTGAAGTAGGTTGTTAGTGGTGATGCGACGAATGGTTGTGTGATGGTAGCCTCGAGCATGAAGTTGTTGGTTTGATCGTGTGCAGTTGTGTTAGGAGCTGGGGGCGTATATCGAAAGATCTTGATACTTCGGTCATCGCTTGCTGTTGCAAAGTACTTGTTTGCTGGATCGAACGTGATACCTTTGACATGGCTGTTGTGTGTTGAGATTGTCTTTAGCTTTTCAAAGGTATGCCCTGACCACACGACTATTCTTGAGTCCAGTCCAACAGATACCAGGATAGAAGAGTCTACAGACCAGCCAAGGTCTTGCACGTCATTCTCGTGTCCAATAAGACGTCTGTAAATGCGCCAATTCTCAACAGGTGCAGCCTCATTTGATCCTAGGAGAATTTCTCAGTATACTTCTGACCTGGAGTTGAGTAGAGCCTACCAAACGTGGCATGCGTCGGAGCATTGGGGTCGAGGACGTAGACACAAACAATCTTATCATCTGCGCCAGAGGCGAGGAACTTGTTGTTTGGTGAAAAGCGGACTGTGTGAATCGTGCCGGAGTGGTAGCTCAGAGCAGCCAGCTGCTTTGGCTTGTCAAAGTCTGCCTTTGGTCCGTTCTTTATTGCGTCAATCGACCAGAGTCGGACGTAGCCGTCTGTTGTTGCGTGTCAGATGTCGAGATTGGAGCGAGATCGTGCTGAAGAGATGAGTGCTTACCACCAGCTGCGGTGACGAGACGAACACCATCAGGCGACACATGACAACTGTAGACCTCAAAGTCCTTCTTCTCCCCTAAGAGCGTTAGCCCAAAGCATGGCATGCTGTCATATGTGAACTGCGCATCCAACTCACCTCCGTGTTTCAGCCACAATGGCTTTATGATGTGCATGTCAGGCTGTTCCTATGCATGGGCCGGTGACCTCTCCGGATCATCGTATATTGTGTTGAAAAATGGTGGAGAAACGTGTAGATGGTGTATGCGACGACGACATTGACAGGCACGTCAGCAGAAATCTAAAGTGAAACGCGCCGCGTGCAGAGCCCTATAGGCTTGGCGTTCCAACCGCTATCTCAACTTCATGCCAGAACAGGAAGGAACAGCCTGGGGTTGATGATAACGCTATGAGTTGACTTGAGTTATCTTGAAATGATCCATCCTCTACAATCTCTCTATGGCTTGTTCAACCATGCGTCGAACCTTCCCTCGGCTCACTGCCACGGCTCGACAGCCAGCACACCAAACACTTGCAACGATAGCCAGTTTCAAGACTCCCACTGTCAACAATGAGCCTAACGTGAGATCTTCTCGAGCTAAATTGTAGGCATGGTGATCATCTGACGATCGAAAACTACTAGAAACACTATGCCAAAGCAACACCTGAACGGGAGCTGTTGGCGGCAGCACTTCAGAAGATGAAGAGCCGCTTGCCTATCGAAGTGCCTGTCGTGGTGGCTGGAAAGCACGTATGTTCCGGTCGACTGTAGACGACAAACTCTGTACTTATCATGAGAATAGATCATGAACGTGGCCATCTTGACGCAATCGAATCCGTCTTCCCATCATGAAACTGTTGCCAAGTTCGCGAATGCTAATACTACCACTGTCAGCAATGCCATCGAGTCTGCTTTAGCTGCTAAGGACAGCTGGGAAGCTCTTCCGTTCTCAGATAAATGCACTATCTTCCTCAAGGCTGCTGATCTCGTTGGCGGCAAGTACAGATACGATATCATGGCTGCAACAATGCTAGGGCAAGGCAAGAACGCATGGCAGGCTGAGATCGATGCAGCGGCCGAACTCTGTGACTTTCTAAGATTCAATGTTCACTATGCGGAGCAGCTATATGCACAACAGCCAACTCACAACTCTCCTGGTATTTGGAATAGAGTTGAGTACAGACCTCTTGAAGGCTTTGTCTACGCAATCACACCATTCAACTTCACCGCGATTGCTGCCAATCTCCCATGTGCACCAGCATTGATGGGTAACGTGGTCGTCTGGAAGCCTTCACCAGCCGCAATGGCATCGAATTGGCTCTTGTATCAAATCCTGCTCGAAGCTGGACTTCCTCCGAATGTGATTCAGTTTGTCCCCGGAGACGCTGCGGAGGTGACCAAGGTTGTGCTTGACCATCCGAAGTTCGCATCTCTTCATTTCACCGGGAGTACAGCAGTCTTCAGATCACTCTACGGTCAAATTGCCAGTGGTGTAGCAGAAGGCAAATATGAAGGCTACCCACGAATTGTCGGCGAGACTGGTGGCAAGAACTTCCACCTCCTTCATCCATCATGCGATGTTGAAAATGCAGTCATCAATACAGTACGAGGAGCATTCGAGTATCAAGGACAAAAGTGTAGTGCTTGCTCGAGAGCATACGTGCCAGCGTCTCTCTGGGAACATGTCAAGAACGGTCTCATTGAACAAACACAAAAGCTCAAGATTGGCAGTCCGGAGCAGTTCGATAACTTCATCGGACCTGTCATCCATGCTGGATCTTTTGAGAAGCTCAAGGATGTGATCGATGACGCCAAAACCGATGCTGGATTGGAGCTAGTTGTAGGTGGAAAGTACGACTCCTCGCAGGGCTACTTCATTCACCCAACGATATACGTTGCCAAAGACCCTCATCACGAATTATTCACGAAAGAACTCTTCGGACCTGTCCTGGTTGTTTATATCTACGACGATGCTCTACCAGACGCATACGCCAAGATCTGCAAAACAATCGACACCACCACTCCTTATGCTCTCACTGGTGCCGTGTTTGCACACGACCGAGAAGCGATCCGTTTTTCTGAAGAAGCACTGCGGAACTCTGCAGGAAACTTCTACATCAACTGCAAATGTACTGGAGCTGTGGTAGGTCAGCAGCCATTTGGTGGTGCTCGTGCATCAGGCACGAATGATAAGGCAGGTAGCTCGACACTGTTATCTCGATTCGTCTCGATGAGGTCGGTCAAGGAGCAGTTTGTTGGTGATAAGATGGTTGAATATCCGTCGAATGAGCTGTAGGTCTTACAGTCTAAGGACAAGTGATGCAAAGAATGGGCGCAACATGAAGCGCATATCAAACAGCAACGGTACAGTATGGAATACCTGAAACAAATCCTATTCCCATTACGTTGTTAAATAGGCTTATCGGGCTAGAACGTGATGAGCTGCCGCAAGCAGTTAGCCTCATGCAGTCTTCCACCTCGGCAGACCCCACAAACCAATGACGGGACGAAAAAGAAAATCAGCCGTCAGCTTTGCGATAAGCCTTACGAAATACAACACCTCCTCTGCCCGGATCCCAGAGATTCTTGCCTGTTCTTTCCATACACACATATCCTCAATCGAGTCTGGGAAGAGCCCGCCGCCACAAATCATGGCCGACGTTGAGAAAAACACAAAGGGCCCTCACATCTCCACCTTCGACATCCAAGACCCCGCAGTCTCGCCCCCGTCATCCTCTTTCAAAGATGTGCCGTCCACACAAGCGCAGCGCGTGCGTCAGAACTCGGTGATTCGGGAGCACGGCTTCCTGGGACGCTTACGACATTATGAGGCTGTATTGGACAAGAAGCTTGGGATCGAGGGCGCAGGGCCGGAGAGGGTGCTGCCGGAGGATAGGAAGCCGCCGAGGAGTTGGATGATGGTGCGTTTTGTGTCGCTGGGAGGAGTTTGAGGGATAGCAGAGATGCGATAGCGAGAAGAAGACTGACGCTTCAAGTGCTAGGCTCTAGTCTGGGCGTCTGGCACGATGAATCTGGTAGGTTCCCAAGCGCATCTCCCCGTAGTGCTTCGGAAAGGAAAGATGCAAGACTGATACAACGGCAGAGCTGTTTCACAACCGGCTTCCTCGGCTTCGAACTCGGACTCAATCTGCAAGACACCCTCCTCTGTCTCATCTTTGGCACCTTCCTCGGCGCAATGCTGACGGGATGGTGCGCAACCCTGGGACCAAAGACTGGGTTGCGTCAGGTGTCAATCTCGCGATACAGTATGGGCTGGTGGCCTGTGAAGATCATCGCCGTGCTTAACGTTATCGAACAGCTGGGCTGGTCGTCTGTGGGGTGTAAGAACGGAAGTCCGGAGTTTGCGCAGTGTATAGCTAATTCGGTGGAAACAGGCATCACAGGAGGTCTCGCGCTGGCGGCTGTCAGCAACGGAGCTGTAGGCTCCGAACTCGGCGTCATCATCTGCGCCATCGCCGGTCTCGTCTTCTCCTTCTTCGGTCTCCGCGCCGTCCTCAAGTACGAAGAGTACGCCTGGGCCATATTCTTTATAGTATTCATGGTCATATACGGCGAAGCCGGCACGCAGGCTGACATTACGACCCCGACCGAACTCACCGGGACCGTTCTTTCGGGAACCTGCCTCTCCCTGATCGCAGTCGTCTACGGCTCTTCTGCCTCTTGGTGCTCAATCGTCTCGGATTACTACGTCCACTACCATCCCGATACGTCTGTGCATAAGGTTTTCTGGCTCACTACACTCGGTATTAGTGTGCCCACTTGTATCGGAATGTGCGCTGGTGCCTGTGTGGGCAGCGCGTTTGGGTTGATTCCGAGCTGGGAGGACACGTATAGCAACGATGGCGTGGGGTATCTCGTCCAGCTGATCTTGTATCCAAGGGGTTTTGCAAAGTTCATCTGTGTCCTGCTGGTGCTTTCCGGGATTGGGATGAACTGCATCGCCATCTACAGTGGGGCGCTTTCGATTCAGCAGTTTGCACGACCGCTGCAAAGGGTGCCGCGGTTCGTTTGGACGCTGGCTCTCTTTGTGGGGATCTTGCTGCTGGGCTTGGTGGGACGCAACCATCTACTGGCGTTTTTGCAGAATTTCCTCAGCTTGCTGGGATACTGGAACACCACTTACTTTGTCATCGTCTTCTTAGAGTAATTCACGCCTTTTACTGCGCATTTGGAACTGCCGGACTGACAGAGACACAGACACTACCTTTTCCGCAAAGGTCGTATCGAAAACTACGACCTCGACGCCTGGAATGACCCCAAGCGCTTGCCTATCGGATACGCGGGAGGGCTCGCGTTTGCCATGGGTATCGTGGGCTGTGTGCTTGGCATGGCTGAGACTTGTACGTATAATTCTTGTGGTACAGTATGGTTTCTTCGCTAATGAGGACTTGTAGGGTACGTCGGCGTGATCTCCATCAAGTTCGGGCCGTATGGTGGTGACATCGGGAATCAGCTTGCGTTTGTGTTCACGCTGGTTACGTATATGCCGGCGAGATATCTGGAGTTGAAGTATGTGGGTAGGTGAGAGGAATGATGTGACCTGTGACAATTTAGGTTGGGATCATGTTGTGAAAGTTATAGGAACAATGTGATGTCTTTTTGATGACCAGCATGCGATGTCTGAACTCCAAGCCTGCGCCTGCGCCCCCTGACTCTGCCTCAACAGGTTTTTAAAAGATCAACGGTCTGGAAAGAAAGCAACTTACAGGCGGTAATCCTTGTTCATGGCTCCTATATATCGTTCGGTAAACTCCAGGCACTTCCCTCCTAGTTCTCAGCTGGTGTACCCAGATCATCTTGGCCTAGGCTCAATGGATCATAGTGTCAAAATTGCGGTAACATCCCTGACTTGCCCTTCTTAGAACAGTCCAAAACCTAGTCTATGATGCTGGTCTCATTCTTCCTCTAGCACTGACTCGGTGAGAAATGCGCGGGTGTGTAGCGTGTCCTGCCATTTGTTCTGGTAGATTGCGGCTGCACTCATTGCTGTGGCCCCCTGTGAAGATGTCCACAGAAGGACGGGTGGTTGACTGATGATGTGCATGATATTGACTCTACTGCAGCTTCTTTCCTACCATTCTATGCTCCTTCCATTACAATCTCAATCAGCTTGGTTCTCGTATTAGCAGTGTTTTGACCTTGTACTTGCACAGGACGTTGGAGAAGAATCGCATTATAACAGCAGTCGTCTTTTCCAGTGCGTACATGATTTTTTGTCGCTGCAACAACTCCAGCCCCTATCTCAAGGTCCCAAGCTCCCAGCATGCGAGCGTAAGAACGCAGGTGATGGCCTCGAGTGCGGGGGGAATGAGTGCACAGGCTAGGTTTATGGAGGCGTGTAGAGCGGAGCGGTATAAGACGGTGAGGTGGGATGGGCAGATTAGTGTTGCGTGGATTTAGGGTAAGACATTGAAGGGTGTTTGGGGAGGTATAGAACAGGATGGTGCGATGGCGCCTGCGGTAAACGTACGCGCACACCGATCTGAAGTACAGAGCAGCCTGACTGGAGCCGAAAGTGCTGGCGAATGCCTAGAATAACACAAGCGCCTGATATTGCCCCGGATCGATCCTGCAATGGCATAAGAGAGTATTCGGAACCCCGAGGCATATAAAACGCACCTACGAGGTTGCCAGTGCGCCAGTTTCGAGAGCATGAGGCGAGAAAGTCTGATGGTACATATAGATAGCTGTCAAGTGATGCCACCGGATATACCTATATCAAAGGTCAGCTTGTTGAATGTAACAACATCGCCAGTCTCAGGTAGTGCCCCTACTGTGCTGTCTGGTGTGCTCGCCAATCCGTCTACGCGGCGTTGCAGTCATATTGTGAGGTTCTCTTCGTATCCCATACTGGTCGTGGCAGTGGCGGCGTCAGACTACGCGGACCTTCGCGCTCTGCATTGCCAGCTCATTTATACCCGAACCTACTCCTTCACATCCGTCCGAAACGTCAGACTAATCCTCCTCCATCCCAACCTCTCCCTCTTCACCTTCTCCCGTCCCCGCACAATCTCGTGCTGCCACATCGCTCTCGCCGCCCCGCGCATGACACACAAGCCCCTTCTCTCCAGCCAAACATCGCGCCTCACTCCGGTCCTCACCGCCTGCGCCGCCTTCCCACTCCGCACGCTCCCATCGTCCGCAACCTGTAGCTCATGAAAGCGCATATAATCGCCTCCCTGCAACGTTAGCGCGACTACAGGCTCCCCGAAGCGGAAATTCTCGACGTGTGCGGAGATGCCTTGGCCGGGCATATACTCATTCACGATACAGAATTTCGGCTTCGTCTTCTCCGTGAAAAGGCCGAGGTCTATGAACCGCGCGATCAGGAAGTCGAAGTCCGCGGGCAGGGGCGCGGCAGTGTGGATCTCGGACTCGATACGGGCGCGGGTGGTGGGAGAGGCGGAGCGTGGTGGGAGGAGACAGAAGGTTCCGCCGTAGTGGAGGGTGCGGCGGGAGAGGTCGGTACGGAAGGGTTGGGTGGACAGGAAGGTGAGGAGGGTGGATTCTTCGGCGTGGGTGATGAAGGAGGGATGGAGGCTTAGGCCTTGTGGGAGGGATTGGAGGGGCTTAAGAGAGCGGGAGATGGTGGACGAAGTGGAGGATGTGGTGGCGAGCGCTCGAAGAACTGGGTCGTGCGAGCAAGATGGTGGTGAGGACGCAGAGATTGAGGTTGAGCCCAAGGTCGAAGAAGGCGGTGCAGGACTCTGTACTGAACTGAAGAAGTCGTGGAGGGTCTTGCGTTTTCGTGATGGTGTTGTGGCTGTAACAGACATATCCTCATAGGAGTCTGTTACACAGCGGCAGGTATAGTAACAGCCACTTCACCTCATGTATTCCGGTATTGCAAAATGATCGTGACCAAGGTGCCAAACCACTCTGAGACCGGTGGTGACTACTAGAGCGACTTTTTGCCACCCGGATTCAGCTCCGCATGACGTCTACTAACAACAACAACAACAACTTTCCCATCACCTTGACACAACCTACTAGTAGCAAATACACCCAAAACACTATACTCCACCTCTTCCGTTACCATCATGTCACACAATTGCCACGACGAGCACTCCCACTCACATTCCCACGGCGGCCACAACCACGCCCACGACCACACCGACGACATAACGCCCGCCCTCCAAAACTCCCTCTACGATCAGATAGACTTCGACGGCATCCGCGTACTCAACGAATCTGTCTCTGACTCCGGCCGCGGCATCATACATAAGACGTGGGCGCAGCGGCTGGATCCCATGCCAGAGCTGGAAAGCGACGCTGATGAGCAGCTTATTATACATATCCCGTTAGTCTTTCTTGCCTTCCCTAGTTCCTGCACCCCACATTCAAGCACAGGAACTCTGCTAATGGGAGGTTGTATGCGGTGGTGTAGTTTCATATCCCAGATCCGCCTCCACAGCATAACCCTCCTCAGCACTTCCTCCTCCTCCGCCCCACGCACTCTCCACGTCCACCTCAACCGCGACGACCTCGATTTCTCCACGCTCACGGACTCCTCGGCGCCCAAACCCGCGCAGACGCTCGAATTGCCGCAATCCAACGATATTCAAGATCTGGGCGTGAAACGCGCGCTGTTCAACTCGGTACACTCGCTGACGTTGTTTGTGGAGGCGAATTGGGGCGATACAGTTAGCGTACTGAGGTATCTGGGCTTTAGGGGCGATTGGATCAAGGTGCAGAGAGAGGCGGTGAATGTGCTGTATGAGAAGGCGGCGAGGCCGGAGGATCATAAGGTTGAGGGGGAGGTGGGGATTGGGATGGGAGCTGGGT
>Ga0058702_10000419_pt1 | contig 18238 bp, 11 predicted proteins | sample AgamicOrSfe_FD_83781 | JGI IMG/M metagenome (GOLD analysis project Ga0058702, IMG submission 83781) | Agave microbial communities from Guanajuato, Mexico - Or.Sf.e | ecosystem: Host-associated > Plants > Phyllosphere > Phylloplane/Leaf | place: Guanajuato, Mexico | collected 2012-05-30 | reverse complement strand
TCCTGGTCTTTGCCGTCGCCGGATTCGAAGAGACCGTGCGCCCAGCTGTGGCCGTGGTACCAGTCGAACATGCGGGAGAAGGGAAAGTATGCGTCGTCAGTGACTGGATTGGCATAGTCTCTGATGAGCGCGTTGACCCAGGCTTTGTTGGTGCCTTCTTCGAGCCAGGAAGGGTCGAGGTAGGCGATGACGGCGGCGGTGTACACGAAGTAGCCGTAATGGAAGTGGTGGTCGTTGTAGTATGTGTTACCAAAGTCGGCGCCGGAGTTGCCGGTCACGTAGGATGCGTCTGACACGATACCACCCCATGCAGAGTCGTAGACCAGAGGATATTGCTGCTCGTTGGAGACAAAACGCGAGAAGTTGCTCTTGAGGTTGACCAGACCAGCAGATGCGAGTGGGCTGTTATTACCAAGGTTGGCGGTTGCGTATATCATGGCAGCGAACTTGGCAAAGCCCTTGCCTGCGTAGTACATGCTATCTAGGTTGGTTTGAGCATCCATATCTTCCGCGAGCTCGACTGCGGCGACCTGGTTGAGCAATTGTGCTGCTGTTGAAGATATCGAGTCAATACTGCCAGAAGTCGGGCTCCAAGGCGAGAAGCCCATCGTGACTGGTAAATCAGGCTCGGTCATTGTCCATAAATCTCCAATAATACCAGTAGCGACACCTTTGGTTGTTGTCTGCAGGAGGATCAATGTCTTCTGAGTAACAACGCTTTGACGGCGCATCTTAGACATTGCGGGAGCAGGAGCGGCATAGTTATTTGCGCTCATCGACTCAACATGATGTGGCAGCGCGAACATGAGTAGAGGTTTGCTTGTGACGCCACCTTTGGTCCAAGACAGGGTGTAGCTTCCGGAAGATCCGGTGACACTGCCGCTAATAGCGCCACCAGTGGGGTAGACGCCGGCAGAGTTGTCGTAGATCTGTGCGAATGGAATTGATGCATTTGGATTCTTTGCAATCTGGACGGTGCCTGTGAAAGGTTGATCACCGATGATCGTTGTCGAGTTGAGAGCGGTGAGCACAGGAGCAGTACCACTACTCGGCGTGATGTAGATTAACCATTGGTGGCCATCATTGAGAGTAACGTTGTATCTGTATGTGCCCTGCCCAACGTTGCCAGCATACAACAGTCCATTGACGCCATTGAAGTAGAGCCCAGTCGATATCAAGGGTGTGCTATCATGGTATACACCAGTGACGAAGCCCATTCCTTGGACAAGAGGAAAGGTCATCGCAGGGGTCTGACCTGGAGCAATGGCAAGATTGACATTGGCAGCGAAACCAGTCAAGGTATCCATCGTCAGATCTGTTGTGGCGCCAAGTTCTGCAGCAGAGAGTATCATGTGGTGGACGCCCTGAGCAGTGCCGTAGTACTCCTGAGTCCCGGCGCCAGTATCCGGTTGGGTGTTGCTAACATACGCTGGGGAACTGCCACTGTAGAAGTCGGAGGCTTCGAAGTGTGAAATGCTCATGCCCCAGCTGTTGTTGCTGTTTCCTGCCAGCCATGCAAGAGAGTATGGGTGAGTCCAAGCGGGATTTAGACGAGTTCCGAGAAAGAGATTGGCGTAGAATTTGTTCGTCTCGATCGGACCGGTCTGGTTCACAATGCCTTCTCGCGACACAGGATGGTCACCACGGCTTGCAAATTGTGCTGGTGGTGAGTCGGTTTCGATGGGCGCATCGAAAATGTTTCCTGACATGCTAGCTGTTGGAACGATAGTCGTACTTGTGGAAATGACGTTTGACCCACTGGTGATGCCGGATAGAGTTTGTGTAGCTGTTGTGCTGATGACTGTTGTAGGGAATGGCTGTGAGCTAGCGTGATTCGTTGTATTGAGGCTACTTTGAGCAATCTAAGGATATGTTAGGATCTAGGTGCAATGAATGTATAGTGATGTAGAAGTCAGTGTTTCTCATGGCGCATTTTGAAATATACAAATGGCCATGTGGAAAATCGCATCCGCTCGGACACACTCCCACGCGACCAGCGATGCGACGATGTTCTTGCCAGCATGACATCCGGCAACTGCCGATATGGTAGTTCACAGATGGCCTTTTGAAATTGCATGCGGGCTTCAGCGTAGCCTCCGGAGATGCGAGCATAGCAGTCACGATCTTGGATCGAACGAGGACTCGTTAGTTGCCGGAATGGCAGGCACGACCATTGGAGCTACGCCCAACCCACCGCACCACTTCTCGAATTTCAACGTTGTAGGAAAAAGGCAAAACTCACGCCAGTGTTCGAGCTCAATAATGTCGACTCCGAAGTGAACGTTTGCACCTCACTCGTGGCAAGTGTCGTCTTCAAGCTGATCTGTGATATGCTTGAAGGCGCTTGTGCAACCAGCATGCTCGAGCTCGGTGTTCCCACTGGCGAAGACGCACTCTGCAGGGTCATAGTCTGATAGATTGTCGTCGTCCCTGTAATGGTCGATGTTCGTGGTGTCGTGCATGTTGATTCCGAGGTTGTCGCTGCAACCGGTGTCGTTGTAGATTCTATGCTTTCGTAGACAAGGCTTCCAGATGTGAATACAATTGCATCTTCAGGACCTTGTGGTAGAGGACGTGGTAATGCTGCGGCGATAGAGATCTGGAGGCAGAGATATTTTAGTGAGAGGTTTGCCTTCATCTTGGGTGTGAGACGGAGGGAAGGATAGGAAGCAGGTGGAGTGCTGTGAGGATAGATGACGAGGGAGTAGAAGGGCTGAGGTAGGTGTGAGAGTCAGGTGTGAAGGTGTAGAGGGAAAAGAGTGAAGGTAGCCTTCTGTAGCACTTAGCGATGTCAGACTAGTCCGATGATTGTCTTTATGAGGACTGGCGAGCTCAAGAATTTCCACAGAGATTGGTCTTGCGTGAAGAGATGAGACAGGCGAGAATGCACTAGGAGGCGTGCTAATGGGTTGAGAGAGATTACTGTATTCAAGGAGGAGAGAAGGATAATGTGATGATGATAGCACTGTCTAGCAAAGCTGAGGCAAGGGTGTATAGAGGAATGCACGCAGCATATATATTTCCAGATAATTTCCCAGACAGACAATGCAGCCAAGATGCCAGTCCGTCATCTCGTATCACTTGCACGTTGCTCGAGCCAACATGGAGCTTTTGGGCAGATCATGGTCTCTGTTGTCATTCCAACAAAATCCTCCGGCGTCGGGCAGGGCAAGGAATGCACAGACTTCTCCCACATCTCCCACATGCTCGATTGAATCGGGCAGAGAAGAGAGCGCACTCACTGGCGCGTGCTTGATCGGGCTTGAGTGAGGCGTAGGAGAGTTTGTGCTAGGCTGTCTCGATGGCAAGTCCGGACTACCAGAAGCTTAATCTGGAAGAGTACGCGGGTACCTTGCTGCTAGACTTCGATATCGGTCTTTAGATGATATGACACTCGCGGAGGTCGGCGCAAGTGCCTTCCATCGATGGTGAAGTCTTCAAGAACACGAAGCTGCCACGGCGGAAAGTTGTTTACTTTGGATATCAGGAAGTGTGCCGTGGGGATTCTGCTCAGACTTATACTGTAATACTGTATTTGGTACGAGATAAGATTAAACGGCCGTCGCGCACTCCAATCGAACCATAATGTACTGTCTTGAAGAGAGCCATCTCTATCAAAGCTATACCTACGCCTGAAGACGCTCCATGACTACAAAGCAGCCCCTGTGAGAAGCGAGCAACATCATGGTCAACTCACTAGTCATCATCCTTCTCCCTCCAGCCATTCTAGGTTACATAGTCTTCACCTATTTTCTAGATCCCTTGTTCGACCCCCTCCACAAGGACGTGCCCGATGCACATATCACCGCAACATTCTCACGCTTCTGGATCCTCTATATCCGCTATACTGGCCGCGAGAATCGGACCATACACGCTGCACACGCTCGCCTCGGCCCAATAATCCGCCTGGCGCCAAATGAGATCAGCGTCGTAAGCATCGATGGTGGGGTGCGTACAGTCTACGGGGGCGGCTTCGCAAAGCATCGCTGGTATGACCAGATGCGCAACTTTGGCGACGTCCCAAACATGTTCAGCACATTGGAGAATCGCGAGCATTCGCTAAGGAAGCGGGGGATCAGTCACGTCTATGCAAAGTCTGTGATTCAGGGGTCGAAGACGCTGGAGGGTATCTCGAAGGTTTTGGTGGTAAGAATGTTGAATAAGCTAGAGAAGCTCGTCGAAAGTGGTGATCAAGGGACGGTAGATCTAATGGCTGTGATGAGTGCTGCCACCATGGACTTCGTGACCGCCTATCTGTTCGGACTACAGAATTGCTCGGAATTTCTCGGCGACGACAAGAAATTGGCGTGGTGGTTGGATGTGTTCCATCGTCGTAGACCGTTTGGCTTCCTGGATGCAGAACTACCAGGACTCAAGAAGTGGCTGACTCGGTTTGGTGTGAAGCTGGCACCAAATCATGTGGCTCAAGCGAATAAAGAGATTGGAGATTTTGTCATGGGAATGTGCGATAGAGCAGATGCCGATCTTACTCGTGGAGAGTCGGCTTTAAAGCCAGAGGACATTCCCGTGGTGTGGCGTCAATTGCGGAAGCCAGCAGCCAGCGACAAAGAAAGTGTGAACAACAAGGGCTATGATGACAAGCTCGTTGCAGCAAGCGAGATGTGGGATCATCTCTCTGCTGGTCAGGAAACTAGTGCTGTAGCACTATCCTACGTCTTCCATGAATTGACGAAATACTCGGACGTCCAGTCAGCATTGCGGAAAGAGGTACAGGGACTGAAGCTGTCACTCCAGCTGCCATTGTCTCCTCAAGGCATACCAGCCGCAAGAGATATCGATGCACTGCCCCTGCTTGATGCTGTCCTTATGGAGACCCTGCGACTCCACGCTCCGATCCCCGGTCCTCAGCCACGTATTACGCCTGAGAAAGGCTGTACACTAGCGAATAAGGTCATACCAGGTGGCTTCCGCGTGAGCTCCTTACCATACACTCTGCATCGCGATGCGAATGTCTTTCCAGATCCAGACACATGGCTTCCAAAGCGCTGGCTTGCTCCGGTCACGGTAACTGACGCCAATGTGGTAAATGATGCGTCTCGAGATGAGCATCTGAAGCAGATGCACCGCACATTCTGGGCGTTCAGCAGTGGTGCACGCATGTGTCTTGGGAATCATTTGGCGACGCAGGAAATGAAGCTGATCATTGCAGCTGTGTTGAGTAATTTCGAGCTCTTAGGCGTGGCCAATGCCGAGGTCGACGCGAGAATGATCCAGGAAGATGCATGGACCGCGCAACTGATCGGTGGAGAACTGTTGCTGAAGATGAGGCGGTTACCTAACAAAACATAAGTGTCAATTCCTGGCGTTGACAAGAGTAAGTATGTCTCAAGCAATCTTTCTTCCAACGTTCCCAACTCCTTTGCCGACGATTGTGACGATGATCTCGTCTTCTTTGTCGGGTGCATCGCGTAGACCCCATCCACTTGCACCGAATGTCTGCAGATCCCGCGCGAGTGCAATCGTGCTCTCTGTGCTGGCAATCTCCTTGCCAAGCTGTATGCGGCCTACATCCTCACTGCCCATCGCCATGAGGGTGAGCATTGTCGTTGACGCTGCCTCAGATGAACAACCACCTTTCGAAATCGCCTCAAGCAGCTGAAAAGCACACTGACGTCCGATGTCCTCCGGCGGTACTCCTCCTGAAGTTGGAGACGCTACGTCGGCGGAGAAGAGACAGTTCGTTGATGATTCGGCTACAAGGGAGAGACCAAACCCCACACCTATCTTGCGTCGTGCCTTAGGATTCGATTTGTCCTTAGACGGAAGATATGGAGCGGAAGAAACGTCGGAAAAAATGTAGGTGTCTGGAACGTAGGCATTCAGAACTCCTCTGGCTGCCTCAATCATGCGAGCATTGTTAGCCGCAGCAACACCCGTTGCATATGCCACACCGCGAATGCGCTTGATCCGCCCACCATTCAGCAGATGTAATGTCTTGGGTAATCGGACCTGATGTCCGAAGACCAGTTGCACCTCTCCGGCCCCACCAGCACCATTACTTCCAGGACAAGACCGCCGAATGATGCGCAGCTCGAGGTTCAAGACGATGCCAAACTGCTTGTAAAGCGGAAGTATTGCTGTTCGTACAGTATCCACCGAGATGTCGCCCGCTGCTGTTGCCGAAGTGATTACACCAGGACCTGTGAATATAACGTTGACTTGTGCTTTTGAGAATGGCGCCAGTAAGCACAGAGGCAGCAGGAACCAGCTGACGCCTCTTCTACACCCCTCTGGCAGCTCATGGCGGATGACCCCAGCATCTGCGCCATATCCGTTTATACTTCCGGTCAATAAGCCAGGCTTGTACACCATGGTCGTACCAGTGTAGGAGAACTCGATAGCAGAGCCATTGGTGATAGACTCAAGAAGGCGTAGGAAGGAAACCTCGTGCGGTGCAAGACCGGGATTTGTAGGCGAGTTGGGTCGGATCTGGGAGATGCGAATGGGTCGACCTGTGAGAGTGGATAGTACTATACGTTGTGCAAAGTGCTTGTGACCGCTGAACTTCAGTAGAGGAGGAGCAGGAGCTGACGCCATTGTGTGCCTATGCAAACTGAGGTATGCTGCTGCTGGACTCGAAGATCGACCAAAAAATATCGGAATTGTTAGGCATGTGGAAATGCCAAGCTATGACGGTTGTTTACCAGGTACTTACTCACGATGACATCTCACCAGATGTGAAGACTGGCATCAGTCAGCGGACCAAGATGTTCGCCACAGGTAAGAAGCTGTTCATATTGCACTTGGGTCTCTGCTGATCCGCTCCAGAAAGCAGAGAGGATCGCCACCTCATGCGCCAGCGTGGTGCAGGGTTTGTTTACCTCAATCCAGGCCTAGCAACGGCTCAACTGATGATGGTACAGAGCACGAGAGTTGAAGACAGCACGATTCGGGTTCTCTTTCAGCACTTTCGCGCCTTCTCTCCCAGCTCCAGGATCAAGTCAGACTAGCGGGTTCCGCCAGTCGCCAAAAAGGTTATCACCTAAGCAGGCCTCCCCTGTAAAGAAGATATCTCCTATCAAGAAGCCACAGTACGGTGATGTCCAAACCGACAACACATCAACAGAGAACCCATCGATAATCTCACGGAAACGTCCAGCAGCTGCTCTAGATGGGAACAATACTGCTGTAGGGAAATCAAAAAGGAGGAAGATCGTTGAGGAACCTAAGGCCGCAGCTGAAGCATTTCGTAGCAAGGCCCTGCTGGACCCCGCGAGCACCAAAGCCCACGAAGAGGATGAGCTCGAGCACAATGTCAATCACAACGTCGTGGTGCATAAGAAGCGTGGACGACCAGCAAAGCCGAAGACAGCTACGGCAGCGACGAGACGTGGAAGGACTACTGTGACAAATCAGAAACCTCCAGATACTGCACAGGAGATCGTACACATATCCTCTGGCCAATCTGAAGCTGCAGGCCGGACGCTTGAAGATGTAGTTGGTTCGCCCGACATACAAGACGCAGATCCACTCAATGAAACGCGCAATGCCATCACGGTAGCCACGGTTCAGAACTTAGGTGATGAACGTCTTTCAAAACCTTCGAAGCCAAAGTCGGTCAAGAAGAAGAAGGTTACGGAGGTGGTGGAAGAGGAGGTTGAGGAGGACACGCCTTTAATGGCACCGAGCAGAGGTCGACGGAAGGCGGAGGAGCCTAAGGAACCCCAGCTCCAAATCGACATGGAAGTAGAAGCACTAACAAAACCACCAAGACGTGGCCGGAAAGCACGAGAGCCTGTATCCGAAGTCCCCGCTGACACAGTGGACGCTCCACCACAGCAGGACGTTGAAGCAAAGCGCAAAGCTCCCAAGAAAGATAGTACACGCGTTGAGCTAACTACGATTGAGGCGGCATCGTCTGCCATGGTAGCGAAAGTATCGGAGCTCGTCACAACGGCCATCGCAGCGGGAAAGGCACCGAGGCAGAAGACTACGAACAGTAGCAATGCTGAAGTCACGTCTGCTGTGCCTCTACCACAGCGAAGAGGGAGACCTGCAAAGTCCACCAAGAGATCAGGGCCAGAGGCGGAGCTGTTGGTGCAGCATGAAGAGGCTATGGATACACATATTGAGGAGAGCCAGGAGTCTGTGCCTACGATTAAGAGACTAGGACGTCCGAAGACGAAGACATCGTCAGGAGCAGGATTTCCGCCAAATACTGCACTTACTCAGCTGGAAGCTCCAGCACCTTATTCGATCGAGCAAGCCGAAGTCGTTCACAAAGAAATCAAACCTCGACGCGGCAGACCGAAGAAAGCAACCATCGCCGAAAAGGTCGCTCATATCGACAAAGTTCAGGACAAGATCGGTACCGCGCAGAAAGTCGAGCAAGAAGTCGAGCAGCAAGCAGACGTCTCCGCACATATTCAACCCATTCGACGAGGCAGACCACTAGTATCTCATTTACATGAGCAAGAAGAGGTCATTTCCACACAAACGAAACCTCGGCTAGGCAGACCGACGAAAGCAAACATTGCCAGCGAGCCTGCTTACGAAGAAGTTATTCAGGACAAAACTACTGAAACGCAGGCAGCAGAGCAGGAAGCCGCCATTCCTGCAGAGATGAAGCCAAAACGACGAGGCAGACCAGCCAAAGCCTCGTCGTCCTTGGACAAGCCCGCGGAAACCACCAAGAAGCAGAGCCAGTCCCAAGAGCACGAGGAGCCTGCTCTACCCACCTCTAAAATCGTCGAAGCTGCGGAAGCAACAGAAGGGATCCAGACTGCACCACAATATCCAGTCGTCCTCCTCGGCAGAACACAGCGAACTAAGCGCGGAAGACCAGCAAAAGTGCACATACATGTCCAAGCCGATCCTGGGCCAGCAGTCCTCCTTCAAGATCCACCCGCGGAGAGTGCAGCATCAGCCGGAGCTGAGACCTCACAGACGGTGACGCGCGCTTTCGAGCCGTCACAAGCTCATTCCGTAGCGAAAGTGCGTCGCGAACACCTGGCCACAAAAGAACAGTTCCCGACACCCGTGGCCATTGACACAGTCTCCACTGAAGCTCCATTTGAGATTGAGACTGAGGCTCAGCCGGTTCCGCAGCAATCTCGTCCACAGCCGCTGACAACGCAATCATCCAATGTCTCCCTTTCACCACGCAAGCCGGACGAAGAGATGAGAAAGGCGCATGGCACGAGGAACCGGAAAGGAAAGGTTACCTTGCCTGTTTTCAGAATGACGGCCACGCGAACGAGGACACGGGGAGTGGGTGGTGGGGCAAACGACTGGATGAAGGAGGATTGGTTTGAGCCTAGTGTGCCGGCGACTTTATTGGGGTAACGTGAGATGAGGCGAAGCTTGTTAGAGGTATCATGGAGTAGCTGAGAGTGGGTGTGATGGGGAGGAAGGCGCGGGTGGAAAGGCTCATTGTTTCAGGACTATGGTGACTTGAATCAGAACGAAAGGATAGGGTCAAGGGTGGGAGGGTACAATGCATCACTAGAACTTGGATACGGCTACCGCGTATTAAGTATGGGTGTTTTCCACATTCCTATCTAGAGTTGGACGACAAAGAGTACGGAAGAGAAGAATAACGCCAAAATGTAATGTGGGTATAATGTACACTTTCCTCATTCCGACCATATCTACCCATGTCATTTCGTGTCTGATCCCATGCCCTTTCTTCCCAGTCCAGTCCAATCCAGTCTCTTATCGTTCGTGTCATATCATGTACAGTTCCAACGCTTTAGCTGTCAGTGCGTAGAGCCTGCATTCATCTACTCAACCATCCACATCCATCTCATCGTCGACTTCTCCTTCAGCATCAGGATCCTCATCCTCGTCCGCTTCGCCTTCCGCATCAACTTCGGGCTCCACGCTCGCCTCACCCAAATTATCCTCATCTTCCTTCAGGATCACACTTTCTTCCAGCACAACCGCGTCTTCGACCCCAACCTGACTCCTCCCCCTTCTCAAGCCCCTCCCACTCCTCTGCATATTCTCCGGCGCCATCGCCTCCTCCACTACCAGATTACTCCTCGTCCTCCTGACACTCGCGCTGGCTGTCGCGGGCGTAGCAGCCGCGCTTTGCATACTGCCTCGTCGTGACGGCGTACGTGTGCCAAGACCTGCAGCTAGTCTGGCGCGGGCACCGCGACCAAGGGGGCGACCGGCTTTGCGCTTCGGCTGCATGCCGGGGAGGGCCGGGAAGACTTCGAATCGTGTGGCTGGGATGGGCGAGGCGGATGTGGATGTGGCGGGCTCGTGGTGAGAAGTCCCTTTGGTGAGGACTGGGTGAGGAGGAGGTGATCGGGGCTTGGAGGGTGTGGTCAGGTCGAGGGAAGGGAAGGGGTGGATTGGTGCGGGAGGAGGCGGCGCTGATGTCGTGATGGGCAGAGCAGCCGCCGTCGGCATGGCGACGTCGAGCGCGAGGAGAGCTGGGTCGATAGGCGGGCCATCGTCGAGGACGGCGCCGCCGGTCGGGTCGTCTGCTGCGTCTTCTGCGGCAACAATGAAGGATTCGGCCTCCGTCATGCCTAAATCCTGCTGTACACCCTCTTCTGATGGTCCGGTGGCCTCGAAGGCTGCGATCGTCTCTTCGGGCTCCTCACGCTGCTTGACGGTGGTGAGCTGTGGCGTGTTCTCGTAGTGCATGTTGTCTTTTCCCATGACATAAGGAACCCAGATCAATGAGTCGGCCTCGATTTTGGTGTACCCTTTCTTCTCGTAATTGTCAATGTATTGACGGTAATATGGCAAGTCCAGTCGAAGTGCATAAGTCTTCGTGACTGGATCGCGTACGAGAGCTCGCAGACCTTCGAGACAGCTGACAATGTCGTCCGCAGTCATGCCCGTCCTCAAGGAGAGTTCCGTGACGCTGATCGGCTGTCCGGCTTCATGTAAGACGAGCATCTCCTTACAGAGGACCAAGCGCCAATAGCTGCGATAGGATACCAAGCCCATATCACTAAGTGGTTTCTCTGGGCTGCCAGTCCGTTTCTCGACCTTCGTTAGGAGGTAGGAGAATTCGATGAGCATGTGGCCGAAACCTCGTCTTTGATGCACTGGAAGTACAAGAATACACGAGACGTTGTTTAGACTGCTTGGACGTTTCTCCTTTGAGAAGTAGCCGACAAAGTGTTCGCCGTACTCGTCGTGTTCGGTCATTATGTAGAAGAGGAATGGCTCGACGTCATAATATAGAGTCTTACTGCCGAGAAAGAGTTTTGCGAGGAGACAAAGATTCTGACAATACACGGGGTTCTTGCGGCCGTCGACTTCGAAGAAAGAAAAGTTGCCATCTCGATAGATTTCGTCACCGGGTGGATGTTTTGAAGGACATTTGAGCTGAACGTGTCGGTTAGTCAGCTGGAATGGCAGTTACGCGATGCGAAGACTAACCTTATGTCGCCACGCAACAAAGTCGGAGCTCATATACTTCAAGCAAAACTCGCATATGTACAACACTCTGTTTCTACTATACTCTTCTGGATACGGCGCGGCATGCCATGTATCGACCTCATACTTGCCGAAATTGATGCATTTGATCCTGCTTGGTGGACCTGATGCCTTTGTGACTGGTTTCGACGGATCTGCTGCTCGAGCTGCCTCGATCTTCTTCTTCCACTCCTCTTCGGCTTTCTGACGCGCATCCTCAAACTTTTTTCGATCTGTTGATTGAGGAAATGTTTTCGTGGTATCAGCTTCTAGCTCGGAAAGTATGCCTCCATAGGGCTTCTTCGCCTCTTCACCATCGCGCTCTTGCAAGGCGAAGGTGGGTGCAGTGAAGCTGAGCGCTATGCCAGGAAAGTGCGGTATATCCGGTTCTGGCGGTGGAGCCACCACCATCTTTTGGCGTGCTCTTCGTGCTTGATCGCGTTCTCGACGTTTCGCTTTCTTCCACTCATGCTCGAGATCTGCCAGGCTGGATGGAAGCGCGAATGATACGATGAAGCTATCTTCAGTACGTTCCACGATTCGAAACGGCGGTCCAATCGACTGTCTCGGTTGTCGTGATCTTGATACTCTCCCCGTGCTCGGTGCAAGACTGTCACCTTCACCTTCGCCAATGACACTCAAACCCTGATCAGCATCTACTGTACTGACTTCGCGCTTTCGTCGCTTGCGGGTAGGAAGCTGTGGTTTCTCATCGGTCGAGGTTGTTGACGTTTTTCGTTTTCTTAGTGGCCGGGAACCGTCTTCCTCCTCATCGAAGATTACATTGGCGAAAACAGTATGAGCTCCAGGTTTGAGGACCGGCTGAAGTTCTCTAGTCAGTTTTGAGGAAGATCTTCTTCGACGTTGTGGTTCGGCGTCACTCGCAGTGTCATGCTCGTCTTGTCCGTCGACATCGTCTTCGACACTGACACAATGCGGGCATCTCCACGCTGTTGCATCTATTTTGCAGTATTTAGCACTCGTTCATTCAAACAACGATCTATGACTGACCTTCGTCGGCTGAAAGTGACTTTTCCTCTCGTGCGCATGATCGATGAGCTGTGCAAAGGTCAGCATCTGTGCATACAATCAAGCTCATTAAATGCATACCATGATCACTACATCGAGTACACGTCAAGTACTCCTCAAACTCCGGACTCGGATCGTCATCCTCATCTTGCTTGCAGAAATAGCATCGATTGGGATTGTGCACTTCGAGCTGAGCCGTTTCCTCCACTTCTTCCTCCTCCTCGCTCTCGGCTTCCCATGGCGCCACTCCCTCCTCTTCTTCTTCCTCTTCATCACTATCACTATCATTCTCTGCGCCTTCCTCGTCACCGTCTTCTTCCGGTGTTGAGTCTTTCCTTCTCCGCGCTGGTCGCGCTCTCGTCCGCCCGCTTGTCCGCCGTACCTTTATCGTGCGTCTCGATTTCTCCTCGTAGGCATCATCATCCTCTTCTACCTCTCCTGTTGTCGGAATCTGTATAGGATAGTCCTCCACATCCGGTGAACCTTCCGCATCGGGGTCTTCGTCCGCGTCATCTTCTGCTTCTGCTGGCTGATCTGTCGCGTCCTCGTCGAGCGCATCACCTGTACTCACATCTGCTTGCGCATTGTGCTCGAATGCTCTCTTGTTCTTCGGGCTGACAATTGACTGGCTATTGACTGAAGCATCAGATTGGCGTAAGAATCGTCGCCGAGCTGGTTCCAGGATACGCGTGAGCACGGCTGCCATAACTTCGAGCTTGAAGTAGCGAATCAGTGGTGAAACAAGCGGGTCTAGGTAGTATAGTCGGCCAAGCAGTCCTCACATCGGCTATGCCTCCAGCAAGGGTCGTTGTGATGATGCGCGCATTCACTACGACGATGTCGTATGCGCCTAGCGCATAGCCAGCGCTTGATCACGTCAGTCCTTTGTTGCCAGTACTTATTGGCCTAGACCTGGTGATGATGATCGTCACTCGACAAAGTGTCGCGTCGGGCGAGGTGGTGGGTGGTTTTGGCTGAGGCTTGATCGAACAAACGCGCTTTTCGACCTTCTCCCTATTTCTTATCGTGCTTTGAGTACTTGCGATGCGGATTCTACACTTCTTCCGATGTCGAGATGTCGTGGTAAATGAATCAAGGGCACTGCGTCCTGCGTCACACAGATGTTTGAGGTGAAAGCAATCACGTGACAATGACTAGCGTCGTTCGGCGATCTAGCATTGAAGCGTCACTTCGGTCGTGATCTCTATCTCGGCTTCAGCTTTACTCGGCATTGGCACATCGCATTTTCCTGCACCAACTACGCAGTCATGCCTGTCCCTTTCGAAGCTCTCCTCCCATATGGAGTCTGTATCACGGTACGTTGACACCACCCAGCATCGCATCAGCACCTTCTACACTCAACGCCGACCTCGTCAAACACACTCTCTCAACGACTCCGTCCACGAACCGCTCAGCCACCTCAACCCTCTCTTCGTCCGCTCTGAGCCTCTGTGAAGTCTCACTAACACTTCTTCTCCTCTCACAGATGTTCGTCGTCTCCGGCGTCGGCCTCGGCGCAATCCGCCAGTACAACAATGGCGGCAAGAAGCCTCGCTATGGCGTCGGCTACTGGGACACATGCATGATGGACCGCGATCGGCGGCTGACAGGATATCTGCGCGGTCAGACGGATAAGGTGGCAGCGCCGGCTGGGTTCGAGTTGAATAATCCTTGGAAGGTATGTCATTTGTGATGGGATGTTGTGGCGTGGATGTTATTAGGTCGGAAGGGCGGGGGTAGAGGGAAGGTGAGAGGGTGCGGAAAGAGGGAGGTTGGAGGGAGCTGGAGGGAGGCTGAGAGGAGCTGAAGGGGACGTACTGGAAAAGAAGGAAGGAGGAAACGCCCGGGCAAGAAAGCAGAGCTGGGGAAGTGGAAGAGATCGGGGAAGATGCAACATGAAAGAATATACAACTAACCACGCTCTGGTTCATAGGTGGAATACCTCGTACGATAAACGCTCGAAAAGCACGCTCGCGCTCGATCATCATTTCCTGGACGACACGGTCAAGTGGCAGGGTGCCACGAGGACAGGGGCTTCAACAGTGCGGCAGTATGGTGATAGGGGCGTGGGATGTGTGTGAGTAAACGGGACGTGGATGGGCAGGGAAAGGACATTCAGAGGAAAGAGGGAAGTGTAAGGATGCAGTTTTCGTACAATCACAATTCACAATTCACTTTCGACATTCACGACTCAAACAAGGACCGTAGGGCATTCGAGTTACACTGAGCTGTGCTCGATCGCAAATGACTGAATGCAAGCGATCGACAGTTAGTGAGCGGAATCTGTAGCACGTTGTAGTGTTAATCCCACAAAGTCCTCGGGAACACTCTTGCGTCTTTCCTGTCCTTTCCCTTCCTTTTACTTTGCTATACTCTTTTCAAGAGCAGTAGGGTACGAGTCACATAGAGACATGTATGCACGGGCATAGGAGAGATGTTGTCCACTGCTCTTCAATTCCTCCATCGTTTGGCGCTAGGTCTCGTCTAGTACTCATATATCACCAGGCATTGTCAGTACTCGCCTCCTCATCCCTCGCACGCCCACATCCGAACGTCATTCACAGATTTCACCCCTAGCCCTAACATCACAGCAAGAGGCCACCGAGGCCCGCAAGTCGTCTACCTCAAGCAAGTCAACAGTGACAGAATTGGTTCATGTATTGTTTTCATATTCGCCTCTCATCTATTCTAACAATACAAGCCGTCTGATCGGCTTGCGAATCTTCACACTCCCCCTCCCCCTCGCCCCGCATTCACACTCGCAACTATCTGACACAAGAAAAAGCGCAAACAAAGACATGAAAAGACAAATGACCGATCCCACACTGTCACAACCTGAGCTCCTGGCCCACATTTCATTGCACAGCTGCCCATGTTTTGCCTTCCCTGTCTACCCACCATGAACAGTGACAAACAACCACACCTTTGGGTATATATCTCCCCTGCTGAACCCTAAGAGGAGGATCCATGCATCAACCGTCATCAATGAACCCGAAAAAGCCAATTCAGAAGAAAAAGAGTAAAGAGACAAGCGTGAAGGCAGACTCAAATCCCTCCTGCCATATATGTACAAAGGTCGCCCCGATGATGCTAGCGATCGCAACAACCTTCAACGCAGAATGAAGAGTGGTGGACTTTGACCGCCGCCAGTGTCGACTGAGACCATTCGTTGAGAGCATGCTGCTCAGGACTCGGCAGGACGTGCCCTGTTCCAGCCAGGCTCGTAGACGATTCCGATGGTCCGAGGTCATCGTGGCGGATGCTGTTGACGTCTCCGAGAATGATAAGGGTTGGCCTCGCTCGCCGTTTCGAGATATTCGATGTGCTCTCATCAAATGGGGAGCGTAGCCGCTTGCGATCCTGCCTCGATTGAATTATTCTGTCGTTCTCGTCATTTTCTTCCTCAGAGTCAGTACATGCTGACAACAACATATATTCCTGTCGACCATCTCTCGTGTCTTGATAAGTATGCTAGTATGTGTGCTGTGCAGGATTTCTGTCGCGAACAAGTATCAAGACTCGCCTGCTGCTGCATGCTGCATATGCTGGTGAGCTGCGAGATCGTCCTCTTCGGTGCTTTCCACGATGCCTCCATGCATTTGTACGAGATGAGCCGCGTTGTTGGGACTTCCCATGGACCTCATAGGTCTTCACTACCGTGATTAGCCCTTGGACGGATTGTCTCGGGCGCGCGAACCGACTCACTGTGCAGGGCTTGGCTGTCCAGAGCTTGCAATGTATTGTCCTTGTTGAGACTGCTGAGCTGGGAAGGCATTGTAACGTTGCTGACCAGGAGGACCTTGCTGGGTGGGACCTTGTTGATTTGCAGCATATGGAGAGCCCGTGTTGTACGGTTGTGCCTGATAGTTGGACGGAATGGTAGCTTGCCCAGTCTGAGGAGAGCCGTATTGGTTCGCTTGCGGTTGGTATCTGGCCGAAAGGTTGTTGTAGGCCTGTTGCTGACCGTATCCTTGGTTGTATCCTTGAGCTGACTGTTGTGCAAACCCTGCTCTTTGCTGATTGGCATATTGCTGTTGCTGTTGCTGTGGGGTAGAGCCGTTGGGTTGTGCATAAGCAGCACTGGGGATGAAGGCTGCCGCCTGTCCAGATGGTTGACTTGGATAACTCTGGCCATATGGCCCAGCATAATATGGTCCTTGACCATATACCTGTCCTCCGGGCTGGTCACGATACATGCTGTTCTGTTGAGGGATTGCAGGGTAACCGGATTGCTGCTGTTGAGTCCATGCTTGCGGTTGCTGCTGCTGTTGTTGTTGTGACGGCGTAGGCGATGGCTGCATCTGTTGCTGAGCAGGGGCCAGGTAGCCTTGCTGCTGCGGAGCTTGACCACTAGGGAAAGATCTTTGTCGCTTGTATGCCGGTTCTCCGCTCTGCGTGGAAGGATCGTCGTTGCCTCCAGAACCGTAGCTTGCTTGCTGTCCAGGGTGAGGTCTCAGCGGTGTTTGCGGGGCAATGTTCTGCGACTGTTGAGCACCATAGGCTCTCTTGGTGGAATGTCTGGACTCTTTTCGTAGACGAATGCGGACACCCTGATCAGCAAACGAGCGGGATAGAGAAGTTGACTCTTTGACGCCGTCCCAATCCTTTGGTGCAACGACTAGTAGATGTTAGTATTTCTACATTGCTTGTGTACAATGAAAACTCACCTGAAAATTTATTGGACAATACATGCTTGAGATAAAGAGCGTCATCGGCACCACTGTTTCTGTAACGCCAGCAAGTCAGCAATGTACACGAGAATTATTGAGCCCAGGCCTTGTCTTACGGTCTCTGCACATAGCATGTGAAGCGAAGGCGGTATTCGCCAATCAAACCAACAGAGATGTCGCTGAACACGAAAAATCCTGCTTCGTCGTTGCTGAAGTCTTTGAGTCTGTGCAGCGAGGAAACCAGTTGTCCTTGAAGAAGCTCAAATGGCGTCGCTCCAGGTGTAGGTTCTGGTTGCATCGGTTCGTCTTCTGTTGCATGCCATAAGGTAACTGTGCAGAAGTAGTATGGATTGTGTAGGTAAGAGCTAAACTTGATGTCAGGTTTGTCAATCTTGTAGAAGTGTCTCACTCACCAGATCTCATTGTAGGGATCGTTCACTACTCTTAGTTGGACAATCGGTGGTGGATCAACAGGCTTGCGGTCTATGATGTGGTTGTTAGCCGCGTAACCCTCGTGAGGTAGAACTCAGATGCTTACCCTTTTCTTTACCGCGTACCACAATCCTGGCTCGCTGAGGCTGTTGTCGCATCTCCAACTCGTGGCAGTCTCTGATCTCCTGGTTAGTGACAGGATCGTTAGGGTCAGTTCTGCGAAAGTCAGTTATGGGGAATTGCCAGCGTGAGTCGACCACGGGTCGGTCATAGCAATCCGCAGTGTTCTGGGCGTCCGCAGTGGTAGGATGTGTAGCGTGGCCGTAAGTGTTGTTGGTCCCTGTGATATTGATGACGCCATTTATTGTGCCATTGTTGTTGAAGGTGCCATTATGGTTGACGGTGCCATTAATGATACCATTGTTGATGAGACCGGAGATGTGAGGCTGGAGCTGGCGAGGTCCTAAAGTGTCGGCCGCGGAGGCTTGAGGTCGATGCACTGGGTCGGCCACTCCGAGCAATGCTGCAGTAACAATAGGATCGCTTCCATCATCGACTTGGTCCTTTGAGTCGAAAGAGTGGAAGGGTTGCGCAGGATCAGACATGGCGACGTGCTGCGGTTCCAGAATCGAAGGTCGAAGTTGACAGAATATTTGATTGTTGACAGGGAAGAGAAAAAAGAAAAGCAAGATACTTACGAATTC
>Ga0058702_10000418_pt1 | contig 18294 bp, 9 predicted proteins | sample AgamicOrSfe_FD_83781 | JGI IMG/M metagenome (GOLD analysis project Ga0058702, IMG submission 83781) | Agave microbial communities from Guanajuato, Mexico - Or.Sf.e | ecosystem: Host-associated > Plants > Phyllosphere > Phylloplane/Leaf | place: Guanajuato, Mexico | collected 2012-05-30 | reverse complement strand
GCATATTATGGGTCAGTCTAGCAAGATATTGGATCAATATGGGAGATCACGAAAGAGCTAGGAACACATTTGAAGAAGGCATCACAACAGTAATGACAGTGCGAGATTTCACTATGATATTCGACACGTACGCCGAGGCAGAGGAGGCAGTGATAGGCATACTGATGGAGCAGGCGACCGAACGACAGGAGAAAGGCGCACTGGATGAAGACGCGGACTTTGATCTGGACATTCGGATGCTGCGATTTGAGCAACTTATGGATAGACGACCGTTCCTACTGAATGATGTCCTATTGCGACAGAACCCGAGCAATGTCAACGAGTGGGAGAAGAGGGTGGCACTTTGGGGTGATAAGAAGAAGGAGGTAGTTCAGACATACACCGATGCCATCGCCGCAATAAATCCTCGAAAAGCCACAGGAAAGTTCTACTTGCTGTGGGTGAGTTATGCCAAGCTCTACGAGCAAGGAGGCGATATGCGTAATGCTCGTGTCATTCTGGAGAAAGCAGTCAAGGTGCCATACAAATCTGTCGCAGAACTGGCAGAGTTGTGGTGCGAGTGGGCGGAAATGGAGCTTCGAAATGAGAACTTTGACATGGCTGTCAGTATTATGGCGAAAGCGACTCAAGCATCCAAGCGGTCCAATGTCGACTACTTCGACGAGACCCTGTCACCACAACAACGCGTCCATAAGAGTTGGAAACTGTGGTCTTTCTATGTCGATCTCGTGGAGTCAGTCGGCACTATCGAGGAGACAAGAGCTATCTACGATAGGATATTTGAGCTTCGCATTGCTACCCCCCAAACTGTCGTCAACTACGCCAATCTTCTAGAGGAGAACAAATACTATGAAGATAGTTACAAGATCTACGAGCGAGGTCTAGATTTATTTTCATACCCTGTAGCATTCGAGCTTTGGAATCTCTACCTATCCAAAGCTGTCACACGACAAGTAGCCATCGAGCGCTTGCGCGACCTGTTCGAGCAAGCCGTGGAAGGATGCCCACCTAAGTTCGCAAAGTCCTTATACCTCATGTTTGGCGCCCTGGAAGAAGAGCGCGGTCTTGCTCGCCACGCAATGCGCATCTACGAGCGCGCCACCCGGGCCGTATCCGATACAGATCGCGCCGAAATGTTCACATACTACATCACCAAGTCCGCGTCGAACTTCGGCCTCACCTCTACCCGCTCAATCTACGAGCGCGCCATTGCCGCACTACCTGACAACGAAGCGAAAGATATGTGTCTCAACTTTGCCGAGATGGAGCGTCGTCTTGGCGAAATTGATCGCGCTCGTGCTATATACGGACACGCGAGCCAGTTCTGTGATCCGAGGTCGACGCCAGTGTTCTGGACGAAATGGGAGCAGTTTGAGGTGCAACATGGGAATGAGGATACATTCAAGGAAATGCTGCGGATCAAGAGGAGTGTACAGGCGCAGTACAACACGGACGTCAGCTTCATTGCCAGTCAGGCTGTGGCTAGGCAGCAGGCACTACAGGCTCAAGGGCCAGATGGAGAAGGAGCTGGCGATGGAGGGGTCAATGTCACAGATGCAATGGCAGCTCTGGAAAGACAAGCTAGAGCGCCGGTAGGTTTCGTGGCGGCGAGCACAGGACCGCAGGGTGGCAGTGCTGCGAAGGTCGAAGCAGGTGCTGCGCCGGTGAACCCTGAGGCGATCGATATTGATGTCGACGACGATGCGTGACTAAGTAATTAGTCTCTGACGAACATGATGAAATTGAAACAAGGTTAATATTTAGCCACACTAGGCCAACTTGTTGACAAGTATAATGATATAATTGGCCGTAAAATATATATCCCGGTCTGCGTGCATCACTTGAAATCAGAGGCAGTTTCTGCTAGATCCCTCTGTACCTGCATATCCCTTACCGCCGAAGTGCAACCGTGGACCCTGTGTTTCTCGCGTTTCAGCTGCGCGTGGTTGTGTTTCATGTCGGAAAAGAAGACGAAGAGACGAGATCTCGTCAGAGCTAGCCCCTCCTCCAGCCCACCATACGCGACATGACTTGCCTTCATCTCACTCATCTACCCACTCTGATCGCGTTAGCTCGGGCTGGACCTAGCTATGGCGCTTCAAGCACCACGTTCACAACATGAGACGAATGGGCACGATGCGCCGTCGCATGCCTCTCCGGTTGGACTCGGGCAGGAAGATGTGCGAGATTATCTGCAAGGAGCGCTGAGGGTAACATTAGCAGCTTCATCAGAAGAGTTGGATCAACAGCTCTCCTCTGGGTACAGTATTCACACGTTTGCCAACTTTCTGACGTCTACTCGACCTGTTTTCTATGTACAGAAGACACAGACGAGTACTCAGACGACAGGTCAGTTCACCATGCGAGAGTGTCAAGAGAGTGTATTCTGATACTGTGACTATGCAGATTCTCCACCACTAAGCAAGTTCCTGCTTTCACACAACCTTTCGCTTACAAAAGAGATCGTGGCCACTGTTGCCTTCATAAAGCCACCGACTCCCATCGATGCATCACTTCCATTGTCTCAACAGATCCAGATCATCAACTTGCCGACTTCATGGAACGTGCAGGGCACGGGGTCCAGAGCTCAAGATGATACCTCACACTTTGGCGTCCTTCACTCGATCGTCAGCTCTGCTCTCACACCCTACCTCAATGCTGCATGTGAAGAGCTGGTAGACGATAGCACCACAAGTACCAAGGGAGACAACGATCAGAGGGTGGGACTCCCAGATGCAAGGAGGAGGCTAGCTGAGCTGGAATTGACGCTACTACAATTACAACAAAATGTCGAGATTCCCCAAGTTATTCTACCACTACATCCAGAGATACAGGCCGCAATTGACAGAGCAACAAGCCTCGGTGAAGAGCCAAGCGTCGACCACATCCCACGCGAAGTTCTTGCTGATAACGATTTCGTCAACAAACTGCAGAGTATCGTCATTGGCTGGCAGAAGTCCATCAACGGCACGATAGCGACGGAGAGAGACTCGAGGACGGGAACAGCGGCTCAAGAAATCAACTTCTGGTTGGACAAGGAGGATGTCTTGCACGACGTCAAAGCAAAAATGCAACTTTCGGGTGTGAAGTTGACAGTGGCAGTCCTACGTCTCCTTGGACGCGCTGTTGTTGCTGCAAATCTCACGCAGGACACATTGTTGAAAGAAACAATTGAATTGGTTCAGGCCTATAACCAGCTCATGCGAGGATTTCCACTGCAGGAGTTATTGGTAGCAGTTTCATTGGAAAGTGTCTGTGATGCTCTGAATTTAATCTTCGACCATGTCAACAAAATCTTTCCACGCAATCCCTATCCATCGAAGCGCGCCATTGACTTGCTTGAGGCTGTCTCCAGTGATCTTGATGGTCGTGTTCGCAGTCTACTCAAAGGTGGCCATCTTGTTCACATGGACGCTGACCAATTTGCCTCAATCATGACCACGACCAAGAAAATTTGGGACACTTGGGCAAAGCATGCTCGGCAATTCGATGTTGCTGGTCGAGAACACCGCAACAAGTTCAAGAAGGATACCGGCTCATACTTTCGAATTGCACCTAGACATGCTGCCACCCGAGAACGTCTCGATTATGTCGCCATCTTCAGAACCAATCACACACAATTGCATGCCACCGTCGGCAACGTTCTTGGAAATCAGGCCACGAGTGGCTCGCCTCATGCTGGTGTGGTGCAGTCGCGTGGACAGCTGACCAACTTCGACGCCGTAAAAGACGTGGAAAACGCTTATCTATCGATTGGCGAGATCGATGTCCTAGACACCACACCAGATGGCAACCGTGTATGGCGAGCGGCGGAAGACCAGTACAACGAGCGGATCGCAAGAGTTGAAAATGCAATTATCTCAATTCTTCGTGATCGATTGGATGTGGCAAAGAGTGCTAACGAAATGTTCCAAGTCTGCTCTCGGTTTAATGCTCTCTTCATTCGACCGAAAATCCGCGGTGCAATTGCCGAATACCAGACAAGACTTCTTGATCGTGTCCAGCAGGATATTGCAGTATTGGAGAAGCGATACCAACAGCAATATGGACACTCCCAGTCCTACGTGATGGCACAATTGCGAGATCTCCCGCCTGTCGCAGGCTCGATCATATGGGCGAAAACCATTGAACGTCAACTTGACTCGTATCTCCAGAAAGTCGAGGACGTGCTTGGACCTGCGTGGGAACAGCACATGAGTGGTCGTGCAGTATTGGCTGAGACGAGTCGACTGCGGGCGCAACTGGACACGATGCCCATCTTCCGTGCTTGGGAGAAGGATGTCTCTCAGCGAGACCTGTCAGTTCGGGGGCGTTTGTTTAGTATTGGCAAAATCCGTGGCTCCGAGGACGAGCTGCAGATGTCGGTCAATTTCGATTCTCGCATCATCACACTCTTCAAGGAAGTCCGGAATTTTCGCAGCTTAGGCTTCAATGTCCTCACACAGCTGAGCAAGGTGTCTAAGGACGCGAGAGAAGTCTATCCTTACGTGGTTACGCTAGTTGAGACACTTCGGATATATACGCAAGTTACCGCAGTGATCGAGAGTGCGCAGTCCTCATCGTTCCTCCTGGACGACCATCATGCTCTGGTTATCGCTCTCCTGCAAGAAGCTGTGCCTTTAAGGTGGTCAACATTCGCTAATGCAAGTGACTTTCGGAATAACACGAGCCAGAGCAATCTTAAGCACGACAAAGTCATTCTACGTCTTTCAAATGCCATCTTCACACTGCAGAAGAAGGCACGTATAGTCAAGTTAAGTCACGATGTCATTCAGGACTCATTGACTAGACTTCGCACGTGCCCTTTCGACGAGAAGGCATTCCAGTCAGAACTGAGTACCATGCAAATATGTCTGAACACTATCGAGGCTGAGCACTTTGCAAGCTATAACGATTTCGTGGCAAAACTCAACAGTGACATCCAATACGCTCTTCTTGGACGTCTGCAGCACGCGCTAAATGTCTGGACAATAGCCTTCGGCACGGGGACACTGCCAGATGTGAATGACTTCTCGGATACTCTCGCAAAGTCGCAGGATATCGACGCCGAGCGCCTTGAGAAGCAGCTGACGAAACCGCTGCTGCACGAAATCAGGATACAGAACCGACTCATCTATGTGGAACCGCCACTGCAAACAGCGCGCGTTACATGGCTTGAGCATCTGCAGAAAGTGATAGCTATAGTTTGTGATACACGCTGCTTGCGGCCATCGCAAGGTGACACCAGACACGCTTCAAGCTCTGTATTAGAAGACAAAACATTCGCGCTCATACTGGACGATTGTACAGCGCAGACCATGTCAATCTACAATGCCATCAACGCCAAAATGCTGGAGGTGAATAACTACGTCACTACCTGGCTTCGTTTCCAAGCATTATGGGACCTCCAAGTTGAGACTGTACCTGCTTTCCTCGGTGAAGATCTGTCAAAATGGCACCAACTCCTCATGGATATCCGAACCACCCGCGCAGCTTTCGAGATCCGTGACTCTGTCAAGCATTTTGGCCCAATTTCGATCAACTTCGAGCAAGTCCTGCAGAAAGTCAATGCTCGGTATGACACACTCCAGAACGAACTCCTCAAGACATTTGCTGCCAAAGTCGGCATGCGGATTTCGGACGCGTTGGGTGCCATTGAGCAAACACGAAAAGATCTTGAAGGAAACACCCTCGAGATAGCCTCTACTTTGCGTGCTGTGAAGTTCATCACACTAGTACAAACTGCAAAAGCTCGAGCGCAAGCCTGGAAGGAGGAGGTCGAATTGCTGCATCACGGCCATACAATGTTAACTCGCCAACGATTTCCAGTCTATAAGGATTGGGTCCATATTGATCAAGTCGAGCACGAATTTAACGCACTGACAGAACTGCTGGATCGACAGACTCGTACCATCAACAACCAAAGTGATTCCTTACGTACCAAGATACAAGCCGAGGACGAAATCGTCAGACAGCGGACACAAGACTTGCTGGCGCAGTGGTCAAATGATAAGCCTATGTCTGGCGCCATCGATCCACAGCAAGCAACCTCAATACTAGCAATTTTCGAGGCGAGAACTCGTGCACTTTCTACAGAGGCCGACTTACTACAGAACGCGAAAGAGGCGGTTGCTCTTACCTCTAGCCGTGATAACCACCTAGGAGAGCTACTGACCGAAATTTCTGACCTGCAATCTGTGTGGGCTTCCTTGTCGTCTGTATGGTCTGGACTGAATGACCTTCGGGAGATGCCGTGGACCACTGTACAGCCTAGAAAGTTGCGTCAAGCACTCGAGAAATTGTTGCAGATGGTGAAGGACATGCCCAGCAGGATGCGGCAGTACCAAGCCTTTGATTATCTACAGAATCTAATCAATCAATTGCTCAAGGCCAATACTATCGTCGCTGATCTACGTGGTGATGCCATTCGCGAAAGACACTGGTATTTAATCATGCGAACAATCAGACCTGGTCGTACTTTGACGTTGAGGTCGATGACTCTGGCGGATGTCTGGGATCTTCAGCTGGTCGCCAGCGACAAGGCTGTTCGAGATGTCATTCTTCAAGCTCAGGGTGAATTGGGCCTTGAAGAGTTCTTACGAGAAATGAAGGAGACATGGCAGAATTACTCACTGGATTTGGTGGTCTATCAGAACAAATGTCGTCTCATCCGTGGCTGGGATGAGCTCCTTTCCAAGTGTAGCGACAACGTCAATGCTCTCGCAGCAATGAAGCACTCACCATACTACAAAGAGTTTGAGGAGGAAGCCTCTTCCTGGGAAGAAAGGCTCAGTCGTGTCCACACAATGTTGGATGTATGGATTGAGGTTCAGCGTCATTGGGTTTACCTCGAGGCAGTTTTCAATGGCAATGCGGACATCAGGCATTTGCTACCAGTCGAGAGCTCGCGCTTTCAAGGAGTGAATACCGAATTCTTTGGCCTCATGAAGAAAGTCCAGAGATCGCCAGTTGTCCTGGATGTCCTCAATATAGGAGGTGTACAGCAATCTCTGGAGCGTCTGTCAGATCTGCTGGCGAAGATTCAGAAGGCACTGGGTGACTATCTAGAGCGGGAGCGGGCTTCTTTTCCCCGGTTTTACTTCGTCGGCGACGAAGATCTTCTGGAAATCATCGGCAACAGCAAAGACACTTCACGCATCGCAAAGCACCTAGGGAAGATGTTTCCTGGCATTTCGGCTCTGTTGATGGGTGACGAGCAGACGATCAGAGGCATACGCTCACCACAAGGCGAGGAATTCCTTCTCGTAACAGAAGTGTCGTTAGCGGAAGGCACAAGGATAAATCAGTGGCTAAAGAATTTGGAGAGCAGCATGCGAGAGGCACTTGCGACACTGCTTGCAGATGCTGTGGCGGAGTTCAACAGACTTATGGGCGAAGATGGGGGTCCGATAAGCAGTCTGAACGACTACCTGTCCAGATATCCTGCTCAGATTGCTGTGCTTGCAGGACAAGCGTGGTGGACAGCTGCTGTCGAAAGTGCTCTCAAGCAAGCCGGGTCATCATTGACCGATCTGCAATCGCAACACGCAGCTGTCTTGCGTCAGCTCGCGGAGTTGCTGGCGGGTGACCTCAGTGTACTCTCAAGGAAGAAGTGCGAGAATCTCATCACCGAATTTGTCTACCAGTTGGGTGTCATTGAGAAATTGATGAAACACAATGTGTCGACCTCAGATCATCATCTATGGCTACTACAGATGCGCTACAACTACACTCATGATGGAACCCCGGTGAACCGCCTAGAGGTACAGATGGCCGATGCAAGCTTTTCGTATGGCTTCGAGTACCTCGGTGTGGCTGATCGCTTAGTGCGGACACCACTTACAGATAATTGCTTCTTAGCTATGACGCAAGCTCTGTCACAACAACTTGGCGGCTCCCCATATGGGCCAGCAGGGACAGGCAAAACCGAAACAGTGAAAGCGCTAGGTCTACAACTTGGCCGCTTCGTCATCGTGTTCAACTGTGATGATACGTTCGACTTCCTGGCCATGGGTCGTATTTTCCTCGGCATCTGCCAAGTTGGTGCATGGGGCTGTTTCGATGAGTTCAATCGGCTGCAGGAATCGATACTCTCCGCAGTATCGCAACAGATCCAGAATATCCAGCTCGGCTTGAAACAAACAATCCAGAACCCTCAAACGCAGGTAGAATTGGTCGGGCGGCAGGTTAGCATCAATACGAACATAGGCCTCTTCATCACAATGAACCCAGGGTATGCTGGACGCTCAAATCTTCCGAACAACCTTAAGAAGCTCTTCCGCAGTGCGGCGATGTCCAAGCCGGATAAGGAACTTATCGCAGAAGTCACGCTCTATTCTCAGGGCTTCAATGAAGCTCGCAGCTTATCGAAGCAGATTGTGCCATTCTTCGACGCCTGCTTCAAGCACATGTCTGACCAAGCACATTACGACTTCGGTCTGCGCGCCTTGAAGAGCGTGCTGGTGAGCTCTGGTGTCCTGAAACGCAGAGCCGTATCCTCCTCGGTGGAGGCTGAAGCACAGCTTATGCTGCGGAGCTTGCACGAAACAATTTGCCCAAAGCTGGTTGGCGAGGACGTGAGCCGGCTGGAGATCATTGAGAAAGACTCTTTTCCCGATGTGTTGTATGTCCCAGCACAGCTTGAAGCACTTAAGAAGGCACTGAGGGATGTCGCTTCTGAGCAAAATTTTACTGCCGGAAATAGATGGGTGGACAAAGCAATCCAGCTTTACCAGATTCAGCAAGTCAGCCACGGAATCATGGTTGTTGGCAATTCAGGTTGTGGCAAGTCATGCATCTGGCGCTCTTTACTTCAAGCTCTCAAGCTCGTCGATGGCATCGACGGTGTTTACCATATCATTGAGCCCAAAGTCATGTCGAAAGATGCACTATACGGTACCATAGATTCCACGACACGAGAATGGACTGATGGCTTGTTTACAAGCATACTCCGCAAGATCTTGGATAATATGCGTGGTGAGAGCACGAAACGACATTGGATCGTGTTTGATGGTGACGTTGATCCTGAATGGATCGAGAACCTAAATAGTGTTCTTGACGACAACAGACTCTTGACCTTGCCAAATGGCGAGCGACTTGTCTTACCAGAAAACGTGAGGCTGATTTTCGAAGTTGAGAGCCTGCAATATGCCACCCCGGCAACAGTCAGTCGATGTGGTATGGTGTGGTTCGACGATCAGCTCGTCACAACGGAGATGCTTATCAAGCATCACGTTGGCCAGCTTCGTTCCGTCACATTCGACGACATCGACGACGACTCTGGATATGAGTCTGCCGAGCTAGGTGTAAGGCTCGATGTGCAGGCAAGCGTAGCAGATGTTGTAATGACTAAGAGTGATCTCATCGTGGCGGCATTGACTATGGCGATGAGTCTCGATCACATTATGACGTTCACCACACAACGTGCAATCAACTCCTTGTTTGGCTTACTTACAAAGACCTCAAGGGATATCTCGCAATACAGGTCACAGAGTCCAGACTTTCCACTACTACCTACTCAGCTAGAGTCAATTGCCACGAAGAGACTGCTACTCGCGATGGCATGGTCGTTTGCTGGCGACTGCCCATTGGTGCAACGCCAGACACTCGCGAAGAGGCTCGCAGATGCTGCTGCTTTGACTTTGCCTCCAATGGATTCAGACGGATCGATCATAGACTTCGACGTGGCCTTACCAGATGGTAATTGGTCAGCATGGTCAGCCAAAGTTCCATCTGTGGACATTGACACGCAAGCGATCACGCAAACCGACATTGTCATTCCCACTTTGGACACGATTCGCCACGAGGATCTTCTATACTCATGGCTCGCTGAGCATAAGCCGCTCATCCTGTGCGGTCCACCAGGCTCCGGAAAGACCATGACGTTGTTCAGCGCACTGCGTAAGCTGTCGAATATGGAAGTCGTCGGGCTCAACTTCTCAAGCGCAACATCGCCGGATCTGCTTGTCAAGTCCCTGGAGCAGCATTGCGAGTACAGAAAGACACTCAACGGCATCGTCATGTCACCACGACAGCTTGGCCAGTGGCTTGTGGTGTTTTGCGACGAGATCAATCTTCCTAAGCCTGACAAATATGGCACTCAGCACGTCATTGCTTTTCTACGGCAAATCATCGAGCACAATGGATTCTGGAGAACATCAGACAAGTGCTGGATCACGTTGGAGCATATTCAATTTGTCGGTGCTTGTAATCCACCTAGAGATGCCGGTCGCCATGCGTTGAGTTTGCGGTTCATGAGGCACTCGCCTATTGTTATGGTCGACTACCCAAGTAGAGTCTCATTGCGCCAAATCTACAGTACTTTCAATACTGCAGCTCTCAGAGCAGTTCCGGCTGCGCGAGGGTATTCTAGCGCGATTACTGAGGCCATGATCGACCTTTACCTCGAGTCACAGAGTCGCTTCACTGCTGATATTCAGCCACATTACATATACTCTCCTCGTGAGCTTACCAGATGGGTGAAAGGAGTCTACGAGACAATCAAAGCGCTTGAGCATCTCGATCTAGACAGCCTGGTCAGAATCTGGGCTCACGAAGCTCTTCGCCTGTTCCAGGATCGGCTGATCATGGAAGAGGAACGACTGTGGACAACAGCTGCAATCAAACGCATAGCAGGAACTCATTTTCCCATCACCGATACTGAGAAGAGCCTGGGCGGGCCTTTGCTCTTCTCGAACTGGCTGTCCAGACACTACATTCCGGTTGATCGAGATCAGCTGCGAGAGTTCGTGAAAGCACGTCTGAGGACGTTCTGTGAGGAAGAGGTCGATGTGCCGTTGATTCTATATGACGACAGTCTCGATCACATTTTGCGCATTGATCGCGTCTTCCGACAGCCACAAGGTCATGTCATTCTGATTGGTGTGAGCGGTAGTGGAAAAACGACATTGTCCCGCTTCGTTGCATGGATGAATGGGCTGAAGACATTCCAAGTCAAGGTACATCGCAAATACACTGCCGCTATGTTCGATGAAGACTTGCGAAGTGTACTCCGGCGTTGTGGTACCAAGGACGAAAAGATCTGCTTCATCATGGACGAGTCCAATGTGCTCGACTCTGCTTTCCTGGAAAGAATGAATACACTCCTGGCAAATGCTGAAGTGCCCGGATTGTTCGAGGGCGACGAGTATGCAACACTGCTGACAGCATGTCGCGAAGGCGCACAACGGCAAGGACTACTACTTGACACGCAGGAGGAACTGTACAAATGGTTCACTCAACAGATTGTCAAAAACCTGCACGTCGTGTTCACAATGAACCCACCAGAGGGTGGACTTGCAAGTCGAGCAGCAACCAGCCCTGCTCTCTTCAATCGCTGCGTGCTGAATTGGTTTGGTGACTGGACCGACAAATCCTTGTTCCAGGTTGGTAGTGAATTGACCAACTCCATGGACCTTGACCGCAACGACTATATTCCACCTGATTTCTTGCCTATCGCCTTCCAGGAGCTTAACATTCCTCCAACCCACCGAGAAGTGGTCGTCAACGCGATGGTGTATGTTCACTTATCAATGCATAAGGTGGTAGGCAAACTACTTGCTCAACAAGGCCGCCTCACATATGTCACACCGCGACACTTTCTCGACTTCGTGGCACAATACATCAAGCTGTATGATCAGAAGCGCGAAGAGCTCGAAGAAGAGCAAAGACATCTCAACGTAGGACTCGACAAGCTCAAAGAGACTGTTGATGAAGTACGCGACCTCAGGAAAAGTTTATCCACCAGCAAAGCACAACTCCAAGCCAAGGATGCTCAGGCAAACGACAAGCTACAAAAGATGATTGTCGACCAACGTCGAGCGGAACAGACAAAGGCGACAGCACTGGAAATCGCACGAGCGCTTGCAAAGCAGGATGCAGAGATTGAAGAAAGAGTTCGAGTTGTGCAAGCTGATCTAGCTCGTGCGGAGCCTGCTGTTCTCGAAGCACAGAAGAGCGTGCAAAATATCAAGAGACAGCATTTGACCGAACTTCGTTCAATGCCCACGCCTCCTGGTCCTGTAAAGCTCGCTCTCGAAGCTGTATGCACGCTTCTGGGTCACAAGGTCGACAACTGGAAAGCAATCCAAGCTATTGTACGCCGCGATGACTTCATCGCCAGCATCGTCATGTACGACAACGAAGCACGAATGACCCCTTCGCATCGCGCTAGAATGCGGAATGACTACCTATCTCTGGACGACTTCACGTACGAACGAGTCAATCGTGCGAGTAAAGCATGTGGACCGCTTGTACAATGGGTGCAGGCACAGGTTGAATATTCTGAGATCCTGACCAGTGTCGAACCTCTGCGTGCGGAGGTCGCTCAGCTCGAGGATCAAAAGCTCGACACTGAAGCGCAGAACATCGCCATTGGTCGCAAAGTAGCTGAATTGGAGCAGAGCATCACCGCCTACAAGAACGAATATGCCATGCTCATTAGCGAAACTCAGAATATCAAGGGCGACATGGCCAGACTCCAGCACAAAGTGGATCGAAGTCTTCAGCTGCTTGAGAGTTTGAGCTCTGAAAGAAGACGTTGGGAAGAGGGAAGCAAAGCATTCGAGACACAGATCGAGACAGTGGTCGGTGATACTCTAGTTGCAGCTGCTTTCTTGGCCTATGCCGGACTATATGACCAACAATATCGAACAGCCATGCTAGATGACTGGACACAGCACCTTGCCGCCGCAGGCATCAAGCACAAGGCATACACCGCTATTACAGAATACCTATCCTCTGCCGACGAGAGACTACAATGGCAGCAGAACAGTCTTCCTGTGGATGATCTTTGTACTGAGAATGCGATAATGCTGAAGAAACACAATCGATATCCACTCATCATTGATCCCACAGGTCGTATTGTGAACTTTCTGCAACAACAATATCGTGGTCGCCGCTTGATCGTCACCAGCTTCCTCGATGACAACTTCACAAAGCAACTGGAAAGTGCTTTACGATTTGGTGGAGTCATTCTGATACAGGACGCAGAGAATTTAGATCCTGTCATCAATCCAGTGCTCAATCGGGAATACCAAAAGACGGGTGGTCGAATTTTGATTCAGCTCGGGAAGCAGGATATTGACTTTTCTTCCAAGTTTGAGCTATTCTTGACCACGCGGGATGCATCGGCTCGATTCACCTCTGACATCTGCAGCCGCACGACTTTTGTCAACTTCACAGTCACTCAGAGCAGTCTACAGTCGCAATCTTTGGACACAACGTTAAAGTCCGAGCGACCTGACGTGTATGAGCGGCGAAGCAACCTCGTCAAGATACAAGGTGATTTCGCAGTACAGGTCCGCCACCTCGAGAAGAGCCTTCTCGACGCTTTGAATGCTTCCCAAGGCAACATACTGGACGACGATGCCCTCATCGACACTCTTGAAAATGTCAAGAAGGAAGTCGGCGATATCACTATCAAAGTTGCTGAGACAGAAGGTGTCATGACTGAGGTTGAGCAAATCATGCTTCAGTACAAGATCATCGCAAAGTCCTGTTCAGCGATCTTCGCTGTCCTGGAGCACCTGCGACACGTCAACCACTTCTACCAGTTCTCATTACAATACTTCCTCGGCATTTTCGAAGAGGTTCTAGTCAGTATTAGAAAAACAGCAAGCAAGGTGGACTACACCACAAGAGTAGATCGTATAGTTAAGTCATTGTTTGTGGCTACTTTTCAACGCACAGCTTTCAGTATGGTCCAGGACGACAAGATGACGCTGGCACTTCTACTTGCTCAGGCTGCTCCGTATGAGCTTGATAGGCGCCTTTTCGATGAACTGCTGGATGACGCTCAGTCATTTGGAGACGGAAGAATGCACGACGATGAGCAGAGACTGACTGTGATGCAGAACGTGTTGTCACGACCAGCGATCCGAGATGGACAAGGTGACAGGTCTGCAGACATGATAATTAATGAACTGATTGCAAACGAGAACAGCACGAGTGACGTTGTGACAATGAAGCAAGATCAGGCACAGGCTTCAGGAGCATTGTGGTCTGCAGTCGTCATCAAGTCCTTGCAAGCGGACCGACTTGTGCCATGCATTGAAAACTTTGTCACGAGCCTGTTCTCCAAGGACTTCTTCAGCACAACCCAGGATCTCAAAAATCTCGTCACGACCATTTCTCCAAACACCCCCATCGCTCTTGTCTGCACCCCAGGCTTCGACGCATCCTTCAGAGTCGATGCACTTGTCACGTTACGCTCGGTACGCTGCATCTCAATCGCCCTCGGCTCATCCGAAGCACTTGTCTCCGCAGACAAAGCGATCACGGATGCTTCCCTTTCCGGTTCCTGGGTCTACCTGAAGAATGTGCATCTTGCCCTCGACTGGCTCCAAGGTCTCGAAAAGCGCCTTCCAGGCCTACGTCCACACCCTGACTTCCGTCTCTGGCTTAGTATGGAAGCGATACCCACCATCTCCGTTAACCTGCTCCGCGTCTCCGCAATCGTCATGTGCGAGCAACCTGCCGGTATTCGTGCCAGTATGCGCGACTCGCTAATCACTGCGTCATCGCAATCTCAGGCTGCTCCAGTTGAGCGCGCACGGCTGTATCTCCTGCTCGCCCTCACGCATGCCATCATCGCTGAGCGTCTGCGCTACGTGCCATCACTCGGCTGGTCCAAGCGCTGGGAGTTCAGCGACGCAGACTTCGTGTTCGCAGCACATGTCGTGGATACGTGGGTCGGGCGCACAGCCAAAGGCCGCACGAATGTCGATCCTGCTGCATTGCCGTGGGAAGTGATCAGAGCATTGGTCGTGAATGCGTATGCAGGCAAGATTGACGATGAGCGAGATGCGGAGAGATTGAGGAGGCTTGTGGAAGCGATCGTGAGAGTCGAGACGTATGATGATGACTTTGATGTTGTGAGCGCTGTGGCGGCTATTGATGCTGGGTCTGGCGCGGAAGCAGTGCAGGCTGGCACAATGATGCTGCTGCCAGCGAGTCCTGGCTTTGCGGAACACAGAGCGTGGGTGGAGGCGCTCCCGGAGCGGGAAAGTCCGGAATGTTTGGGATTGCCAAGGGATGCGGAAAGAGTGCTGCTGATTGAGGCGGGCAGGAAGATGTTGAAGAATGTGAAGATTGTGGTTGATAAGTTGGAAGAGGGGGAGATGCTGAATGTATGAATGAAGTCGAGTTTGATCTCTGGTGTGGCGTTTCAGGTGTGGGCATAGATACTGGGCTGCAGAGCTTCTTTCAATTGATTTGATATTCCACTACTGTATAGCCCCATCTGGCTGCTGCATTCCTGCAAGCCCAACGAGCGCGTGAGTGAAGACTATAGGACAAGCAATAGCAGTACATATCCAATTCCCTCACTGCCTTGATCTAGGCAGCATAGCCAATACCCAGCTTGATTGCATCACGCTGATTCTTCCAAGTGTCATCCCAATCGCGACATGCTTCGACCCAGCAAACCATGATGCTTCGAATTGCTCGCTGTTGCAATCTCTTGTCCCAGTTTGTCATGGCTCGCATCAAAATCACCCAGCCCGATACCTACTCCACATCACTGGGCACATACTCGTCATCATCAGCCACTTCATCTCCAGTCCCAGCTTCCTTGCCACCGTCATCTGTATCGACATCGGCCACTATAGCATTGATCGCCGCATCGAGCAGCTTGAAGTCGACTTGAGTCCCGTCGGAAATAGCCTTCTGGACCTCACCGACCGCCCCTCGAAGCTCTTCACGCTCAGCGAGAATGCCCGCGATGAAGCGGCAGATGATATCGTGAGCGACAGGGCTCAAACTACAATCCTCGTCGTTGGGGCTTGGAGCGACAAATTTGGCTATCAGATCTGCGTCGTTGTCCCATTCGAGCAGAGAGCTGACGCTCCGAGTCCTGGGCACATCGTCTTCATAGCAATGCTCAGCTTGTCGGTGACATGGGTGTGGATGTCGTCATCCTTGGCGGCAGAAAGCAATCCTCTTAGAAGGCGAGGGCTTGGCATTAGTTGGAGGAGCATCAGCACGTCTCTTCGAAACTGGCTTGGCGCTGATTCCGCGATCAAGTCGTCCACAAGTGCTGTAATAGCTTTTTGCGGTTTGTCGAGAGCACTGAGTTGTATAGCAAGCTGTTTCTGTTGCTGCTTGATAGCCTTGAGCGCTGCGGGGTTGACTGTCTTGGAAGGCATGGCGTCAATGGTGTGGTGTTGAGATCGCTGAATTGTGTTGGTTGTTGGAACCTAGCTTACTCTGATTTTGAGTGGTGAGAGTGGACTGATAGTTGTTGAGAGTGCGTAAGATGTGTTTGTATACGTAGCGTAGGACAATATGTAAGTGATAGGGACAAAGGGCAGGCACAGGAGAAGTGCGTAGATAGATAGTAAGCGATCAGAACCTCGATTATTCTCTCCTCCTCCAGCAACAGGATCTTGTCAAGTCACCCTTGTATTTACGAGATGTAGAGCGAGGCAGTGCAAAAGCAATGACACGATACTCACGATGGTAGAGCGTAGAGCGTGAGATCGATAACGTCGAGGTACTGGGGCCACAATACCAGCGAAGCCTGACTACACTGGACTTTCCAACTGAGCTGGAAGATGCGAAACGAGCCTCCAACTAATGACTGCGGCCTTGGTAACCTGTTCAGTCGAGATTTCACCCTACGACACTCTCCCAGACCATATTTGAAGAACGAAAGCAGAAAAGATCAATATAAACACAGTAAACAGATTGATAGCAAGAGCCTTTGATCATAATGGCGGAGCTATCCATATGAGTCGTGAAAAGTACCGTCCGGAAAGAATGCAGTATCCAAGCAAGAGCAGAATCACACCAAGACGTTGTCTTTCAGAGAATGAGTATTTTTGCTACGGCACTCTTCAGAGGACTTCTAATAGTGATAACGGGGGCAGAGTTTGACATCTCAAGAGGAAGAATGAGAATAGAATGCGTGTGAAAGTCTCGTAGCACCCTCCCGGCACCCTTCAGGAAATCCCGAACCTTCTATTGCTTCAACATAAATTCGTCACAATTCAGCATCCATGCCATTTCAAGTCGATCGCCCCCTCACTCGTCGCAGCTATGTATCAATTCCTCTTGACATCATACTCGAATACCCCAGCTGGGACTCCACCACTATTTTCAAGAGTGCCATTGGCATTGTAGACCTCACCACTGTTCTGAAGAGTGCCGTCGGTCCTGAGCATAGGCAACGGGAGGAACAAGTCCGGATGCAAATCGCAGCCGACGGCATGACCTCTAAGATCGGGAAGGCAGCTAGGAGGGCATTGACGTTGCGAGTGGAGATCCCAAAACTGCGTGGACCGGGCAGGCGACGGGGGCAAGTTGGGAGCCGGTGATGACCAATCTGCTGTGTGTATATACCGGGAAATCGAGGTTGGAGAAACCTGAGAAGACGCCGGAGAGGGCGCTCGAGAAGCAGGGGAGTCCGATGGCACTGGCCAAGACCAGCGGGATAGTGCGATATAGGTAGGGTTTTCGGGTGAGAGCGGAGAATATTGCAGAGGCGATGAAGCAGCGCTTGAAGGAGTCGAAGAGTATCGAGGTGTGGCTGGAGAGTGCGGAGGAGATTCTGCAGAGTAGGCAGGCGACTCAAGGACGTTGGCTAAAGAGCCAGAGAGGTAAGCTTCATAAGAAGACGGGCAAGCAGGAGTGCCAGGAGCATAACTTGGAGACCGGGTAGTGGATCTTGGAGACTCGGAGGCGTAAGCTGGAGACGTAGCCGAATCAAGCAGAGACGAAGCGGATTGATCTGGAGCCGGTGAAGTGGACATCGGAGACCTTGGAAAGAAGCTTGGTGATGCAGGAGAGTAGTGTGATGACGCAGGCGAGAGAACTGACGACCTACGAGACTCAAGCGGCGACGTGGGCGAATACTGAACAGAAGACCTAGGAGTGTGCTGAACCGGAGTCGTGGGATAGAAGACCGGAGACGAAGGCAAGTATTGTGGTGACCTAGAAGTCAGGATTCGTGGATCGCTAGTTGGCCAGATAATCGTGGGAGAGTCTTGTAGTGCGTCTACAGAGGTAGCAGGAGACCAAGCTCGAGGGGGAAGGTCCATGTCGAGAGCAGCTCTTTTTGGCGGCGAGGCTTCAGTAGTCGTTGGAGCACTAGCAGCAGGCCTTTTTGATGCAGGATTCGAGGCATTTTCTGACGTAGCCTTTCTCGTGGAGTCCCTTACCGTTGTAGCGTGCTCATACCCAAGTGTCTTGGAATGCCTCGTAATCGGTTCTCGTCTCTGCGTGAAAGTAGTGAACCACGGCTGTGTGGGAGCTGATGTTTCCATGCTACTGGTTTTGTCCTCGGGGTAAATATACTGTGGAGGCATGCTGCCGTGT
>Ga0058702_10000417_pt1 | contig 18303 bp, 26 predicted proteins | sample AgamicOrSfe_FD_83781 | JGI IMG/M metagenome (GOLD analysis project Ga0058702, IMG submission 83781) | Agave microbial communities from Guanajuato, Mexico - Or.Sf.e | ecosystem: Host-associated > Plants > Phyllosphere > Phylloplane/Leaf | place: Guanajuato, Mexico | collected 2012-05-30 | reverse complement strand
GTTCTTCATTACGTTGGCGCCGACGCCGTGGTTGGATAGGAAGCATGCTGTTTTCGGGAGGGTTAAGGGGGGGATGAGGGTGGTGCAGAAATTGGGGTTGGTCAAGACGGGGAGAGAGGATAGGCCGATTGAGGAGGTGAGGATTGTGAGGGCGAGGGTTGTGGAGGGGGAGGTTGGTGAGTGAGTCGAGGGGAGAAGTGGGAAGACGAGGAAGAATAATAAAGATTGAGTCCATTGGAATCTGCGAACACCCACGCTGGATCGGGCAGAGCAGGACTTGGACTGAAAGAGAATGACGAAGAGGTTGTGGCATGGCAAGTTTGCATTTTCCTCGACCCGACTCGGCGCGGGTGGGCGCTGCAGCTGCTTTTCTTGCCAGCAAAATCGCTGCTCCTCTGCACCATAAGGTCGAGGCATCCGAACGCAGGACCGGCTGAGATCAAGGCACGGCGCTGCTCCCAGGACCCGCGTAGATGAGCGAGTGTCGCGGGGAAAGTTCGACAACTCATTATGAAACAAGATAAGTGTCAATCATCATTGACGTGGACGTGGTGCGTCAGCGAGAGACTGCATTAATGGCCATGCCGAATGCTGAAGCATGAAGGACAATTCGCTTCGCATAGCACATTTTACTCTGCATGGAGCGCCTGAACCTGGACGATCAAATCTACAGTGAATTCACTCATGATACATTCAGCCAATTCTATAGTGATCTTCAACACTACACGCACGATGCTTCATCTATTCCGCTGCCACCTCGCCCTGCAAAGCACCCGCGGCCATCTAGTCAGAAGTCTGTTACAGTGTACACACTGGTAGCGGCCAAGAACTTGGGGCCATGTTCCGTTTATCGTGTAATGCAACAAATCCAAGTATCAGTTCAGTCGTAGTCCTCCGTTCTGCGACCGTGCAAAGAGAAGGGCTGGCAGACCGCGCACGGCGGGCGTTCGATGGGTCACCGGGCTCAAAGCGTGGGTGATCAGCCAGATTCTCGACGTCCTGGTACTGCTGTGTAGCGCGTTCGTGGGCGTGGTCATGATATCCTGCAGCACTCCGAATAGATACTCGCCAATGGCTGAGGCTCAGATTACGAAAGCTAGTATGTGAAATGATTGGAGCGCGAAGAATAGGACTATGTCGACCTCGAGCTTTCAAAGTGCTCGGCGCAGTCTTACATTGCTGCTCCGCGCGGAGATGAGAGAAAGAGTACAAGGCATCACACGGAGTCGGCTCCATCGCATCAGATCTGCTAATGCAGGGGAATGAGATGAACCAAGATTACGCTTGCCGCATTGGTCATGACGTCTTTGTCGTCCAAAAAGCTGTGGCTCGTATAATGACTGAACTGTAGCCACACGACACCCCAATACACATCAATCCCGTCTCCTACCTCTTCCCAACATAATCAATCATGAGCCGCACACTAGTCTACCTCCTCCGCCGCGATCTCCGCTACAGCGACAATCCCATCCTCCACGAAATCGGCAAGCTCACCTCGCAAAGCCAACGCCCCTTTGACAAAGTCCTGCCCATCTACGTCTTCCAAGCCCACGAAATCGAGACGTCAGGCTTCATACCTGCAGGCTCAAGCACCAAATCACCATACCCAGAAGCCCGCTCCGAAGTCGGCAAGTTCCCACGATGCGGACCCCTGCGCGCAAAGTTCATCGCCGAGTCCGTCTGGGATGTGAAGAAGTCGCTCGAGAACGCCGGCAGCGGCTTGGAGATTCGAGTCGGCATGATTGGCGACGTGGTCAAGCACTTGCTGGATAACTTCAAAGACGGCGAGATCACCGGCGTGTGGATGACGGACGAGGAAGGCATTGAGGAGAAGAGACAGATCAAAGCTGTGCGGCAAGAGCTCGAAAGTCGTGGGAAGGAGTTCAAAGTCTGGAAAGATGAGAAATACTACGTCGACGACCGCGACTTACCCTTTGATTCGCCGAGCAAACTCCCAGATATCTTCACCTCCTTTCGCAAAATGGTCGAGCCCCTGCGAGACGCACCGAGGAAGCCTCTCTCCACACCGTCGAAACTCCCACCGCTGCCGGAGAACTGTCCAGCCCAGTGCGCTCCTTTTGAGATACCAAAGACTTTCAACGAACTTGTAGAGGTGTTGCAAAAGCCGATTGAGAAGGACATGGGACTGGCGAATCCGCCGAAGCCGACAGCTACATCCCCAATGGACAGTCTAGGACCGTTCGGTGGAGGTGAAAAGCTCGCGCACAAGAGGCTGCATCATCTTCTCAAAAGTGGTGCTATGGCGACGTACAAGGACACACGGAATGGCATGCTCGGGTCTGAATACAGCACGCGTTTCAGTGCGTGGTTGGCACTGGGCAGTATCACGTCTCGACAGATCCATGCAGAGATGCTTGACTTCGAGGACGGCCGCAGTGTGGACAAGTACAAGGGCAACAGAGGATTTGGGCAAGGTGAGAACAAAGGTACAGCAGCGGTCCGATTCGAGCTGCTCTGGAGAGACTACTTCAGGCTTTGTACGAGAAAGTATAGAGGACAGCTATTCAAGGCGGGCGGGTTTAGAGATGCAAAGGATGTGACGTGGAAGTATGATGATGCGAAACTGAAGAGGTGGCTTGAAGGCACGACAGGAACTGGGATTGTGGATGCGAGTCAGAGAGAACTTTTCCTCACGGGCTTCACGAGTAATCGTGCCAGGCAGAATGTGGCGAGCTATCTGGCCAAGCATCTAGGCCTGGACTGGCGGCTCGGGGCCGAGTGGTACGAGGCGACGCTGGTGGATTATGATCTGAGTAATGTGAGCATCTCTCCTCCCCTTCGTGTTAGCTTCGGCACCATATCATGTCCCTTTAAGCTGACTCCATGCTACAGAACTGGGGAAATTAGCAATACAATGCCGGTGTGGGCAATGACCCGCGAGAGGGCGGCATGGGTCGCATGTTCAATCCGATAAAGCAGAGCCATGACTATGATCCGCAGGGCGAGTATATCAAGGCATGGGTGCAGGAGGTGCATGACGTGCAGAACCCGACGGAAGCTTTCCAGTATGGGGAGCCCTTGAAGCGGATAGAATATAGGGGCAATGGGGGCCAGCAGAGGAGAGGAGGAGGTGGTGGAGCAGGGCGAGGAGGTGGTGGCCGTGGAGGAGGCAAATATGGCGGCTCTAGTCGCGGTGGTGGTGGAGGAGGAGGAGGAGGTCGTGGACGGGGATTCTAAAAGGATTTATCACTACTGTAGGACATTAGTATTAACCTGAGCAGAACCTCTACGGCACTCTCCTCCAAACTTCTCTAGACTTGTGTCTTGTTCTGAAACTGTGATGTCTACGAGTCCAAAGTAAACCTTGATCAGAAGCCGTGCCATTCAGATATGCTTGTCATCGGTTCCCGTTCCGCCGCTGTCATATTCCTGAACGTATATCATGGAAATCGTCCAGCTTTGGTCTATCACAACCAAGATTCAGCCTCATCCGCTAAGTGCCTTAGTCACGATCGTATCTCGGGTGTGTGGTGAAACCAGTTTAGATCACATTGACAGCCTCAGCGCCTGCCCAACCGCATGGTCCTCCACACCAGTGGCATTGGCCCCCTAGCTGCAAACGACTACAGAGCGTGCGGGAATTCGGAAGGAAAGGGAACGGGAGGCAGGGGAGCAGAGGATGCAGAGAAGACTGGCGTGAGGAGACTGAAACCGAGACTTTGAGACCGGGTATCGGATCGGGATCCGATGACGATGTCTCATTGGTGGAGTAAGTTTTTGGCGAAAGCCGCGGGGCCATCTTGGCTGAATATCAATCACATCGCGGTGAGAACGGATTCGGGATGCTGGAGCATTGACTTCATGCCTCAAGATGGCAGAGTGATTACACGAATCTGAAACGCGAATGATAAACTATCGAGGACATTGCGATTTCTGCAAGGCATAGCCGGAGCGGCAGCGGGAGTCGCTGCTTGATTGTCCTGGTACAAGCTTGCAAGTTGTAGCTAGCTGGATATCACGAGAATCACGACGCACCACCCTTTGATCTAAGGTTGACGATTGCAGAGTCAGGAGGCTGAAGGTGGGATTTCTTACTCGCCAGGTTGTCTTACATGCGTAAGCTATCTTGTGACGGGACGCGGGCGTTCACCCGACTGGCAGCTGTCCATGTAGATATGTGATCGATAAATCTATTGCGGATTCAAGAGCTCATCGATCTGCCGTGATCTGACTGTCCAGTGGATGTGGACGTGGATGATCTGGTGGTCGTGTCTCATGTTGCCAAATTCCAACAGCCAATCAGTCGACGCTCTTGTCGGCTGAGCATCCGTCCACCACTTGTGTACGGAGAATCGGAGATCAAACTCCTAGCTCGGGAAGTGACCAAGTGACACAAAGCCTTCGATCGGAACAAACCAGCGCACTGAAAAAAAGCGTGAGGTCGTACAAGCCATCATCAAGCAATGTATCTATATCTACTTTGTATACGTCCAAGTTGAAGCAAGAATGTAAACAGAGCTAAGATGCTAATGATGCTGAAGATTGTTTCTAGCATGCAGGGATCCTGTCTCAGGGTCTTAGCCTTTTTGACCCTGGAAGATGCAAGCAAAGAGTAAGAGCAGGAGCACGGCTAGGGCGCAACTGGCGAAGTAGGAGAGGAAATGCGCAGGAGTGGCTCCCTTTCCACGACGTCGGCATTGAACCCGATGTGATACCACAATCGCTGATTATTGGATAGAGATGTGGACCGGAGGCTGTGCCCGACCAATCATATGCCCAATGTGTTGACCATGCTTCGCACCGGACGGTTGGAGAGATGTGTTCGCACTTCTATCACAGGAGAGGGAGCAAGCGGCGAGGCATGAGGCATAAGGCATGAGGCATGAGGCATGAGGCATGACATGACGAGACGTCTCCTGTCGCGTATCTCGGTAGAGATTGCTAGGCAGTATAAGCTAAACCATGCGCTTTCAAAGATTGCGATCGCGGGAGAGACGATCGCGGGCTCTGCTGATGATCGTGTCTCAGCTAGTCAGAGATCATCGGAGTTTGGCCCTCACAGAGGAGAGGAGAGTGCGGGTCGCTGCGTTCCATGGTATCGTGTAGCGGGAGCCACTCCTGCGCATTTCCTCTCCTACTTCGCCAGTTGCGCCCTAGCCGTGCTCCTGCTCCTTCTTATGCTCTCTCTGCCACCAGAAACCCTTATATTTCCCAAGCCCTCGCTCGCATTCTGATCCGGCCGGCCTTGACTCCTCTACCCTCGTATACCTCCTCCTCCTCTCTCACAATTCACGTTTCACGACAGCCACGGACATCAGAAACAGTCTGTGCGCTTCGCCTTTGTGGACAAATTTAAAGTCAGGAATTCAAGCCTGCGAGAACCACAAGCCTCTCTTATAATCTGCCTTGCATCCGCAACGACCTGGAAACATTCAGCAACCAGCAATATCATCACCGGAGCAAAACTCCTGTAATATCTTGGCCAGTGTGTATTTCCGCAGGTCATAAGGTCAAACCATCTTCGACCTTTGCAAACAATGGCATCTCTTGTGATGATGAACGGGGAGACTCTAGTCCCCTCTCAACAACAGCTCAACCTACACCAACACCCTCACCCTCACTCTCATGAACTCCAACATCAACAGCAACAGCAACTCCAACAATCACAACAACAATCACAACAACACCGATCCATCCTGCCGCGACCACCCTCAGCTGCTCCTGAATCTGCCGATGGGCCAACAAGCACTGCTCCTAAACGTCAACAAGTCCTCGTTGCGTGTGCTGCGTGTCAGAAACGAAAGTCCAAGTGCACAGGTATGTCGTTGTAGCGTCGACATAGGTTGCCGACATCCACTGACACTTCTATTCATAGGAGCACGACCACGATGTAGTCTATGCGAACTCAAGGACACCGACTGCGTCTATGACACCCGTGCCGGTGAGGCTCGTGGCGCCCACCTCAAGCGCAAAGTGACCGAACTCAACTCAGAAATCAACTACCTCAAAGGTGTCGTCAACACACTTCGAACCGCCTCATGGGAAGAAGCACAAGACCTCCTCCGTCGGATACAATCTACAGCCGAATTGGAAGAAGCATTAAAGCTCATCAGTGACAGCTCACTTCTGTTGTCGTTCCGAAAGCCATCATCTGCCGATTTCGATGGGCATGATGGCAAGGAAGACACACTATACGCATCGCCGTCGCCGCCAACTTCAGAAGCACCAACGAGGAAGCGGGCTAGAGGAGAAGAAGAGCAACAGCAACAGCAACAGCAACTACAAAGATCTCAAGTGCCTCGCAAAGATCCCAGGATGAGCATCGAGCTGCTTACAAGTGCGGAGAGTGATGCTCGCTACAAGGCGACGAAGCTCGTTGCTGCTAATGATTCCCGGTATAATGCGACTAAGCTGGTTGCCGCTGCAGCGTTACCGTATACCACTGGAGCATACACATTCCGCCCTGACATGGTCAACTATGGCAGTGTGGCCAGCGACGAGACAGACTAGTTGACTGGCATGTCTACGGCCGGTTCCAAGATCATGATCTCTCTCATCCTGCTCATTACGTCTGCATCGATCCTACTACATCGACCCGAGTGCAAAAGATTTTTCTCTTAGTTATCAACTACTACCGGGTCTACCACACCTACAGCCTGGAATGACACACCTTCCTCTCACACCAGCCTCGGCACTAGTCAATCCATGGCATGCATTTCTTCACGACTATCACGACACAATATCAGCGGGACTTTTCACAGGCATCATCGATTTGAAGGGACGATGGGAGCAACTGGAACAGCGTGGAGGGAATTGCAATCAAGGGCGGATGGCTTGGTATGCTTTTTCTGTTTCTTGTACGCGCGTGTCGGACGCTACCTGTTCTCCCAATCCCAACTACACCGATATATAGTATAGACGAGCGGGTTCCAGATATGCCTGCTTGCTTTAGAGTCATGAATGCGTTGATTTTCCTGACCTTTGGGAAAGTAATATCCATCCTCGCCCCCTTTCCAGCCGCAATTGTTTAGCGTTGAGGGTGTGTATCCGGTCATGGCAATCTCACAATCGCACTACTCACTCGTCTCATGCCCCCAATAATCCCTAAATCCCAGAGTTCCAGAGATGCCAGAGTCCTCCCAACGGGTGGCGGAGCTCACGGCCGATGGCGGAAGAGACCCCTGAAACTGGATCCTCCCGTCACCTCTTTGTCCGGCGGACCTCTTGTCCGGCGTACCGTGGATGCGGTTCCAACGGGCGGCGAAGATCAGATCAGATCAGGGTTTGCATGTTTACGGAGTTTCTGGGGCCTGCGATCTGGAGGCTCAAGTGTGTGGAATGTTGGAATCGGCGGGAGGCGTGAGAATCGTGTGATGAGGATATATGGACGAGGGACGATCGCTGTCGATAGTGGAGAGTGGAGAGTGGAGAGTGGAGAGTGGAGAGTGGAGAGTGGAGAGTGGAGAGTGATGAGTGCGTGTTGTGGACTTTTGAAATGTTGTGATGATCAGCTTTAGCATCTGCATTATTGGGATCAGCATCAGTAGTATTCCAGAACGAGATGCGAAGTCCGTGAGGGTATGATGTGTAATGTTCGAGATTACTACTGTGCTGTGTGTAAGCAGCCCATGTTTGTATCGAAGTTAACCGTTCTAGTATGATATAGTGTATAATGTAGCTTCACGATGAGTTGATACTCATGATTCATCACTTCAGGTCATGTTGATTTTATGAAAGATCGTAAGTCTACCGAAGAAACCTTGGAGTATTCTGATGAGAGTGCCGAACAGACTCAGCTCAGAGCGTATGTCTGAATAAGCCGGATATGGAGCGGTGTATGGCATTATAGCTTTGTGACGGGATCAAAACATTGATATTCATGACTTCTCACTTCAGGTCATGTCCAGTATCATAACCATTCATTCATGACAGTTGTAACTATGTGGCCTATGATCATTGTTCACGCTACGAGCAGAAGCCATTATGCCCCTCACGCACCCTCCACTTCAGCATCAACCTCAGAACTTGATCAATACCTTGGTGTACCCCTCAATACGCTTGTCAAACTTCTCATACGCCGCCGGCGCGTCGTCAATGTTGATTTCGTTGGACACGACAAAGCTCGGCTTGGCGCGGCCGGAGATGATGAGGTCGCGTAGCTGGCGGTTGTATGCCTTTACATTGCATTGCCCAGTACCGAGCGAGAGACCCTGTGGTTGTTGCAGATTAGCTTGTGGTGTATCGTAGTGAAGACGCTTCGTGACCTACCTTCTCAAACAACTTTCCAAAGGACAGCAAGATCTGCCCCTTCCCAGCCTTCTCATCAGGCGCACCAGGATCCGCAGGAACATACAATCCTGGGATACCCAGCCCACCAGTCGGCCTCGTCACAGCAATAATCTGCTCAAGCACAATGTTGGGCACCTCCTGATCGCTGCCACCGCTGGTGGCCTGATATCCAACAGCATCAACAGCGCGATCAACCATGCCGCCGTTCTCTTTGATGATTTGCTCGACGGGGTCGCCCTGGCTGAAGTCGATGGGGGTGCAGCCGATCTTCTTTGCTTGAGCGAGACGCTCTGGTACACGGTCGACGACGTATACTTTCGAGGCACCACGTAGGATGCCCGAGTAGGCTGCCATGAGGCCGACGGGACCGGCACCCCAGACGGCGACTGACTCGCCGGACTGAAAGCCTGCGAGGACGAGGCCGTGCCTGTAAGGTCTGTTAGCGTTGAGGCTGGGAGCGTGGGAACGTGGACGAAATGTACCATCCAGTTGGAAAGATATCCGCCAGGAGAGCAAAGTCGTTCTCGTGCTCTTTGCCTGCAGGCAGCTTCAGGCAGTTGAAGTCTGCAAAGGGCACGCGGATATATCCAGCTTGTCCTGTGAGGAAGCACTTTAGCACTGCGAACCCGAGAGCCCCTTCATGGTATTCTAACTACTCACCACCCTGGTACGGTCCCATGGCGACATAGCCATAAGCTCCTCCTGCGAATCCGGGATTTACGCCCGTGCAGAATGCAGTCTTGCCAACTTCACAGTTCGGGCATCGGCCATCGGCGACGTTGAAAGGCATGACGACTCGGTCGCCTTTCTTGAGAAGTGTGACACCACTGCCGAGTTCGTCCACGATGCCCATGTTCTCGTGGCCGAAGACAAGGCCAGCTTCAGCTGCAGTTCTTCCTTGGTACCTTTTCGTTGTTAGGCTTGTCGTCAAAGCGAAGAGATCAGGTGTAGTTCGTTTACATACATGTGGAGGTCGGAGCCGCAGATGCAGGAGGTGGTGATGCGGACGATGACCTGCAGGGAAGGAGAAGGTTTAGTGGAAGCAGCTGGAAGAGAGGATGGCATTGTTCATGCTTACATCGTCCGGGTGCTCGAGCTTGGGAAGTGGAATCTCTTTGACGGAAACCTTGAAAGGACCTATAACTTGGTCAGACGAGGAACGTGGCGGATGACATCGTTCTTGCCTTCATAGTGGACTGCCTTCATGCTTGATGGCCTCTCGGTGGTGGTGGTGGAGGAAGACATGCTGGATGTGCTCTTCTGTGTGGTACTGGCGGAGTGTGGAATTAGGTAGTGTTTATTGAAATGGTGTCGTATGGGTTGTATGGTTATCAAGATGATATGGGTGAGCTTGTGTTACTGAAGTAGCTCGAGGAAGGTGCAGATGGACAAGCAGCTAGAAACATCAGCTTACCTATACTCGTCTGATACCCTCGGCAGAGTCTCCGGGCCATGATGAAACCAAGAGACCCCGCGCAGATCGTTGGTGGGGTATGAGGGGCACATAAGCAGGGACGCCATGTACATACCGGGGAATCCTCGGATGGTGCTGCGAGTGGTTTCTATCGCTGGAACTGATACTGCTTGGCTGTGGTGCCGCGTGAGCCTTGCACGCAAGTAGTGAGGTAGAAGAGGTCTAGAGGTAGGGGTGAGGCGGGCGATGTGATGAGGAAGGTGGTGATTCTGGATCAGGGAGTGAGGAATCGAAGACAAGGAATTGGCGAGCGGGGAAGTGATTAGTCGTTGTGTGGGACGAGACGGGAAGGGCTTCATGTTGGTCAAGGCACAACGTTGGTTTCTGATTAGTATTGTAGCAAGAGGCACCAAGGCGATGGCTGGGTATGGGCAGAATCAAGTAGACCAAGTCTGATAACTCGAAGTCAAGAGTCGTTTGTCGAGGCACAAATTCTACCTCAAGCCTCAATTGGAGCTCTCCTTCAGGCACCGATTGCATCTACAAGCCGTCCCAAACCAAGCCATCAACGCCGCACGCCTCTCTTCAAGCGAAAGCTCCTGCGGCTGGCTCAGGTATGATGTGAAGATCTCCTCGCCTTTGGATATATCTCTGACTGCTGTGACCACAATAGTGGCGTCTTTGCCTACCTTACTGTAGATCACACATGGATCACAGCTGTGGTTGAGAATAGCCATCATAGGATAGATCCCATAAATGTAATCCTTGTTCGGCAGGTTAATACCTACGACATTGTTGTTGAGCCGTGAGCGCATTGTGAAGAGGACCCAGGTATCGAAGCGATGTTCCGCAAAGATGTCGATATCGAGTGATAGAAGCATGTTGATTGGCATTATAATATCATCAACCAGACTAAATGGTACTATCTCATGGCCGATGTACTTTGGCGTCAGTCTCATCATTGGCAAGATCTGAAGGGGATGCAGTCGCTCGCTGTTCATTGTCTCCATATGTTGGACAACGAACTCGAGGTAGCGAAGTAGCAGCTTCGCACGCACAGCCCTGGAGAACTGTTTGGGGCTCTCCCTGCTGCTGAACGCAGTTAAATTGCCAAACTTGCCTCTCTGAGTGCATGCTACAAGATGACCTGCGAGGGTGGCGGCTGCTAGACAATCTGGACTGCAAAAGTATTTAGTACAGCCGGGACATTTCACTTCGTCCAGCTTGGTCGTAATTGCACAACATAGTGAGCACCGATCTTCCTCGATCATAGTCACGCCCGTGGTTGTCCTGTCGATGAATAGGACCTCGTCTGCAGCTATATGTCGTCGAGCGAATACTCCCATGACATCCTTGCCAAGCAAATTTTCAGACTGATGCTCCTGGATGTGGCTACTGCGCACGGTGCACGATCCATTCGAGACCATGTGCATCTGGTTGTCCATTGTATCTACGACCCCTTTCGACCTGTTCAGGATGTCCGCAGTCATCCAAGGGTATGGTCTGCCGAGGATACTTCCATTTCTGATTGAGCTTTCACGTTCCTGGCCAACAGTCAGTAGGGTAGACTTATGACCATGTCGAACGTATAGCTACCGAGTGTGGGAGAGATGCAGCAATATCTGCTTTGAAGTCCACTCGCTGCTGTGCATCCGAAGTGTTCCACATGAGCTCTTTGGCGAGCTTGCCAAATAGCTCTGTCGCATTCTTGCATACTGTGATTTGGTCCGCATACGCATTCGCAGCCCTTAAGCCTTCGATCAGCACGGTCCATGCATCCAGAGATATATTGTGGAGCGCGACATCCACACGGGCACCAATATTTGCCATGGCCAGGTCGATTGCAATGTCTTCGCGACTTGTCGATGTTGCCATGAAAAGCTGCGTACCAACTGCTAGTCGAACGTGGGTACGACGTTTGCCGAGCTTTGCGGCTGACCCAGCATCGGCTAGCATGCGTGCTTTGTATGCATCTCCTGTTGCAAGCTCGGGATAGCCTAGAATGTTCAAAAGCCGCGCTCGCAGGATCCAGTTTTCAGGATCGTATGGAAGTAGCATGATGTTCGAGGTAAGTCGTGTGAGGTCAAGGGCGCCTTTGCTGACATCCTGTTTATTGTCAGTGATATCCCAGCAGTGCGGTGAAGGCCACGTACATCGAGTGATGGTGACTGCCACTCGTGGTAACTCAGTCTGTCGGGCCTGATGGTAGGAAGCCAGGAATCGGAAGACCATGACTTCTGCATGATGGACGCTCCTTTGTGTCAATGGGCGGATGTAGACTATTTGAGTTCCACTGCTGAGTTGGCCCGATCGCGAGTGCTGAGATTTGTACGTGAGTAGGGTTTGGCAAAGGCAGGCACGTAGGCTAGGATCACATCGATGTGCTTGAAGCCCTGGAACAAGAGGACAGCCGCTACGAGGAGTGATTTCGTGTAGTCGAATCTGCTTGAATTCGGGAGTCACAGAGCCATGACAATGTCGGGCATCACAAACAAGCAGATATCACGACGCGTGCGCGATAACAGCCTGATTAGCACATAGAGTGTTGGCAGATTGTGGAATGCCCGCACCAAATCGTTCTTCGAAAGTCGAAAGTGAAAGGAAAATGCGGTCTCAAACACACGCGAAACTGAGGAGAAGTGAACGGGTCGCACAGAAGTGTTCATCGAATGAGGAAAGAAGCAAACGGACGGAATCACTCAGAAAGTGGCAGTCTCGAAACGTCTTTGTATTGTATCGGATCGAGAACAACGTACAGCATATACAATTGTACTCAGCTTGAAAAGGCCACAAAATGACAAAAAAGAGCGCGCCTGAGCTTCTCTACATATATGAAGCCCTTTTGAGGATCGATAAGGCCTCAACTCCGCCGCCCACTTTTCCTACGTCACAACGGGTGGGCTTATCTGAAACAGGGTCAAGCTCAATGAGCTATAAACTCCAGCCCGGCACTGCCAGCGGACGTGGACGATATTGCTATCAACTACCTCACAATAACCTCCACCGCATAAGTTATTCCCTCACCAAAGCCTCGAAATCCCATAGCAACCGTTTTGGTACTCCTCAATCCTCAATCCTCAATCCTCAGCCCTCCATCCTCCTCAGACACACACAGTTACAATGTCCTCCTCTCGACCACTCACGACCATCTTCGGCGCAGTAGCAGCAGTAGTCGGCGTCGGCTACGGTGTCGCTACCTACGGAGCATCGAAATCAGTCGGCTTGAAAATCCCAGAAGAGAAGGCCATACTACGCACACAAGGCGCCCAGGGAGAGAGCAGAAAAGCTGGGCTTGAGGAAGAGGCCAAGAAGATTGAAAAGGTCGAGACCCATGGAGGGGACAAGGGCTTCAAGGTCCTTGGCAAGGATGGTTGAAGCTGCAGTTGAGAAAAGTGTTTGGGCATTGGCACACTCATGGCACGGTTGACTAAGTGGACAAAAGGGATATTGAAGAGGCCGGGATTCAAATTGGACGTCCTCAAGTCTTCCTCATTGCACGACATCTGAGGAAATGGCAAGCAGTACGAGAGATCAGGCAACGATTTGATCTTAGCTGAGGAAGATAGTACTGCTGTACCAACTACTTTGTGAGCTGCTACGAGCTAGCCGCGCCGCACGGTCTACTTGACGAACAATTTGCCTACCTCGCATCGAGAGTAGAGATTGTAGAACGTGAGCTCGATCCTTGGTCTCGTGCTGTATGAAGATCTCTTTCTATTTCTGACGATCACCAATATGATCCACAAAAACACATTCAGTGCATCATACATATGATATCCTCCTCTCCGCGATATCTTCACTGCCCCTTCCAACCACAGTCGTTACCTCACTCCAACTTGCAGCAACACTCACTATCCGCGCCTTGACCGTCTTTCGCATTGCTTCGTTGGGTGCCCTCGCGAGCAACTTCTCGTACTCCTCCTGCCCTAATTCTGCGTTGCTGGGCTGTGATACCTTGATCAGCGAAAGTACTGTACCAGGCCATTAGTCTGACCAGGTTCCTCACGGCACTCTCCCTGGGACGGTCTTACTCCAACTTTGACATTGCTGAACTGCTTATCCTTGGCCAGCGAGAGTACTATCCTGAGAACCGTCAGTCTAAGCAAAAACTTCACGGCACTCTTCAGGGAGACTTCCAGACTGTTAGTCTGTCATAATTGACATCTGGACTAGGCTGTGACATTGATCAGAGATTGTTGCGAACGGAAGGTCTGAGCCAAAACACGATGGCACTCTTCCGGGGGTTTTCTAGACTTTAGGCCTGTGACAGCTGACATATGGACTAGGCTGTGACCTTGATCAGAGATAGCATTTCACCAGCGTATAAGTCCGAGCAAGACTCATACGGCACTCTTTTCAATCCAAGATGGTGCCAGTGGCAGGAATAGCATTCATCGAGCCAAGAACTACTGGTGCGGCAAAACCTCATTCATCGAGTGGCCTAGTACTGGAAGCATGGGCACAGGGGTACCTCGTCGGATCGTTAGTCATAATGGCGGCTGTAACAGTGTCCAATATGCGCAAGGGTGTTCTTCTACACAAGCTAATTCTTTTAGAGGTATGTTCATTGCTGTATAGCCGAGCGAGAGTGCCGTAAAAATTCCACTTAGGGTCCTGCTCAGGATCCTGTTGTGTGACATTTGAGAGGATGGTAGAGATGCTCTTCTCTTATGGCAGGAACTGACAACAAATCTTCACGGCACTCTCCTCAGGATTATGCTCTATGACAGTATACGAGATGATTAACCTGAATCCGGCAGCTGTTCTTCGGGGTATTTCACCCTACCTTTATCTTTGTGGACCCTCCTGCCTATGGATGGTACCTAAGCTCGACAGCTATACTGCTTAACATATCGTGGTCTTTGCATAATGTCATTGCTTGGCTGAAGACGAGACCATTCTTGTCAAGGAAGTGGAGCATCTTCTATATCGTTACGGTGATCATGGTACAACCGTACTGGGTCTTGGAGATCTACTCCAACTTTGCGTTCTTCAATGGGATTAACAACATCTTTGAGACAACACGGCCATATGAGGCCTTATTTCGCGATCCGTGGTGGGCATTATCTGTGATTATCTTGATGTTTCAGATACATCTAACATACAAGCTACCTTTGACGAGCATCGTCAGATTATCTCCTCGTTTTGGTATCTTAGTATTGGCCATGACCCTCTCCATCATATTCGTCCTCCTAGATGTCATTGCCGTAACGACAGACTCATTTGCGTCAAGTCTACCAGATGGCCTCAATCCTTGGTGGAAGCTGTCAATGGTCTTCAAGTGCCTGACCGACAGTATCATCCTCGACGACTTCAAGACTGCTCTTGATCGACTTATGAAGTTCAAGCTTCGGCTTGAGAACTATTCACATGATCAACGTGATCGCGGCACCTCTACCGAGACCACGTCTGCAATAGCTCCAGATGAAGAATGTATCAGACGGCCATGCTTGAGCAGGAACTTGACTGTAGAGCATGACCCATTCAGTGAAGATGCCTTAGAGCGAACTTCCAGTGGGACTATCGTAGAAAACTATGCTGTGGACCTCGAGACAGCACTCGCATCCTCTTTCAGATCAATGACAATTAGCGAGAAAGCACGGAAGGTCTCAGCAATGGCAAGCTCTGTTGACGAATATGATAATATCGATCTACCCGACTTCCAAACAGGACACGAATGAGGCACACGCAGTAGTCTACTGGGGCTCTTGTGGAGAGTGCCGCAAAGGGAATGCTCAGACTTCCGCTTCGGTACCAAGCCGTCGTCACTAAGGCTAGCGGAAGAGATTGAAGCCTATAACACTTTGTCTATGGCTAAATAGGAGTATGACACTCGCCAACCATCAACCATTCTCTCTGACTCCATGTCTCCGGCCGCTATAATGGCAAGATCGGATGCCTAGTACTACCTGTCTTAGGCAAGTGGCAAAGATGTTGTGATCCTGCCAAGTCGACCTAGTGTGGTACTAGTACTTCATGCTACTAGACTCATGGTTTCATGCAGGTGACAGCACGTCACAGTGTACCCTATGAGAATGCATTGAGATGACCTGCAAACGTGGCATGGCAAAGCATCGACAATGTGGCTGCACCTTGCGGGTTGCTTACGCCGTCTCGGTGTCTTAATAAAGCTTAGTCATTTGCGTGCTCGCTTGGAGAATGCTTGTGCGTCTTGGCATCACAAAGAAGCAGTTTTACATGAACGGGTTAATTATATCCTGGCTATCGATGGTGACAGCACAGAGCAATCGAACTTCCGGATGATGAGGGGGTCTAGCCCATGCACAGTGCACTGCATCAGAAGGACGCTAGAAACATAAGTCGATGCTAGTAGTGGCACCTTCTGTACAAGGTTTAACTGCGGGGTATATAGCACGTCTTCAGGAGACGTCAAGCGAAGAGGCAAAAGACGAACGTTGATTGAGAGTACGTACCAGTATGGTACCCTCTTGGCATTGTGTGATGCACATTCACACTCTCCCTGGGCGTATGCGATCTTCCCACTGCCGTACGAATTACCTCAAGACAGTAACTGAGGCCATGGCAGGCTCCGCTCTAGGCGAGAGTGTGTATCTGCACACCTTCCACAATACCAGTGGACGCCGCCCTGGCGGCGTACATGATAGCAGCTTGTCAACACGTTCAGGCAAAGGAGACACTTACGTCTACCTCGATACACACTATTGGCGCTGGTATATTGTACATGTGCTGCAGTGCCAAGTCGCAATATAGCCGCTGGCAAATGGAGGAACGATGGGGTGAGGTGAGGACCATCGACCACCTGCATTCTGGATCTGTTCTCACTTACATGTTGACTTTGACCTAACTTCTCAGGAAAATCCTTTCCAATTACATGTCCCAGACCTTGATGAGGTTGATAGACAACCACTACTGTACTGCACTACTGCACTACTGCACTACTGCATCAACCCCACGTCCTTCCCCGCTTACTTACCCCATGATCATTCTCCATTCAGCCGCAACTGCATCAGGAAGAATATCGATGGCTTGCATGAACCGCAGGATAGTCTACACCTCTGACATACGTGCTCGCCTACACCTTCGTCTTTGGTCAGTTCTCTTCCTCTAGCGCACGGAGACAGCCAACAGTAGTCTTCCTGCGAGAAACTCATACAGACCTCTACTATGAGAACATCTCATCGTGGGTTTGCTACATAGCTACACGGCTCGATTCAGCGGGCCATAACCCCTCAGTGAGTTCATTGAAGCCAACTCCATGGTTTCACGAAGGATTCCTGTCGAGTGCCACATCGACGGCGCCTATTTGTACATCCTAGTCAATCGATTCATTCTTCCCTTCATGTGTGTGATCCCAGGTCGCAAAGCTCCAGGCCTCACAGGGAAGGGTGTTGGAGCCGTATAGTGGTGCCCACTGATCTGGAACAGGTGCCTGTTCAGCTTTATGCCGACCGCATGATCATGCTTCCCAGCACAGAGCCGCCTCACCTGGACGATCAAATGACTTCGAGCCGCTTCCATAGCCTGTGGCGCCACTAGTCACAGATCAGAGTGCACGTCTGGACCTTCTTCATGCTGCTTTGGGACTTGAATACGACTCGAGTGCAGATGTGGTCTTTAGCCGGTCATAATCTGAAGGCACAACGAGTGTTCTCCCGCTGTGTGTATGATGTGCTCAGTATTTCTAAGCGAGCCAGTTGATCAACAAGCGGAGGTCAAAAGTTACTTTATAAGTAGGACCAGCATCCTACGACAGGAACACCTCCAAGCAGGCACTTCTCGATCAGCTTCTTCACTCGCTTATAAGTTATCACACATTCACCGAAATACTTCTTCCACATTCGTTCTACCCTTACCACCACAATGCGCGGTCTGACTCTCATCGGTGCCGCCGCTGCTCTTGTGCTCGGTGTTACGGCTGCTCCCCAACCCCAAGTGACCGTCGACAACAATAACGTTGCACCTGACGCCAAGACCAAAGTCACTACGACGACCACCGTCAGCAAGACCAAGGTCATCACCCAGACGAACATCCAGGTCAACACCACGACTGCGTACATCACTGCCACCGCCGATGCCGTGACTACGATCACGGTCTACGAGACTCAGATTGTCACCGCGCCCATCTCTTGCCTGCCATCGACTGTCACGTAAGCATTCTGTCTTTGAGCTGCCAGGGTATGTGGAAAACAGGCTGACATTATTATAGGAAAACTGTGACTGCCAGCGGTACAGGCACTACCACTGGTACTGGATTTCCATCTGGGACTAGTACCACGACGACTGCGACTGCCAGCGGTACAGGGACTACCGCTAGTACTGGATCTCCGTCTGGGACTAGTACCACAACGACTGCGACTGGCATGACCACGACTGAGCTGGCTCGTCAGGCCAACCCAACTGCCATCAGCACTTATGGTCTTGCCGACTATGCTGCGAGGATTGGCAAGTACTTCGGTACGGCCGTGGACTACCCTGGCACTGTAGGTTACCTTTTTAAGAAGAAAAAGAAAACGAAAGAAAGTCCTTTGCTGATCCAATAGCCTAGGGCGAGGGTCCTGACCCGGTCTACCTGGCTGTTGCTACTGACACTCATGAGTTCAACCAGTGGACACCTGCCAACGTCATGAAATACGAATTCACCGAACAGTCCCAGGGTG
>Ga0058702_10000415_pt1 | contig 18354 bp, 18 predicted proteins | sample AgamicOrSfe_FD_83781 | JGI IMG/M metagenome (GOLD analysis project Ga0058702, IMG submission 83781) | Agave microbial communities from Guanajuato, Mexico - Or.Sf.e | ecosystem: Host-associated > Plants > Phyllosphere > Phylloplane/Leaf | place: Guanajuato, Mexico | collected 2012-05-30 | reverse complement strand
GTTCAGGAGTGACAGTGTCATCTCAGCGGCTTGTTGCAGATTGGCGTTGGAGACTACTCCGACATTTCATTTCCTTCTCTCCATCCCTTGCGCTGGCTTGGGCGACGAAAGGGCTGAAGGGTGCCCTCTGTACATTCATCTGCTGTCATGCCAGATCCTTTCTCGTTGCTTGACAGACAGGCAACATTGAGTTATGATATTCATGAAGGCCATACAAGCTGGCTGATTGCCGTGCCGATTTCGGCCTTCCTGTTTGCCAAACATGGCCAACATGGCAGCAAATAGTAGTCCATCTGCGTTGCCCTTTTCGAAGCAACAAGGTGCTCTAGAGAGACTGTCTCCGTACAATATGAAACGATGGCCACCAGTTCACAAGAGATGTCCCAAACCACAGCTCGAGCTTATCAGCTTGAGATGTTTCATGAAAGCCTCAAGCGAAACATCATAGTAGCCATGGATACTGGCTCTGGCAAGACTCTGATCGCTGTGGAACGGATCCGACATGAGCTGCTTCGGAAAAGTCACGGCACCTCCCACAAAATTGCATGGTTTATGGTACCGAGTGTTTCACTGGCGTATCAACAGCTTGATGTGCTGAAGAAAGGTCTCGGGGATGCTGTCGAGGTTAAATCACTCACAGCTCACGATGCCGTCGATACGTGGAGCTCGCAACAGATCTGGGCCGACGTACTTCGTGGGGTAGACGTGGTAAGGACTGGCTTGGGCGGTGTTTCGTTTGAATACATTTCACTAACATGCAACCCCTTGTAGATTGTCTGCACGTATCAAATCTACGCTGACGCCCTCCGCCACGGATTTGTCAAGCTCTCTGACGCATCACTCCTTGTTTTTGATGAAGCACATCACTGTAGAGGCAACGAGCCCGCGAACAGGGTCATGCAGGAGTTCTATCATGTGCAGAAGAAGGAGGGCTCGACTACTTTGCCCGCCATCCTTGGGCTTTCCGCAAGTCCTGTCATTCGTCACGGTAGCGGAGACCTAGGGTGAGGCATACTTTTGACCTTAACAACGTGTCTTCTTTGTCAGACTCCCACTAATACTTGATGTCTGCAGCAAGATCGAACAGAATCTCGATGCAATTACCAGGACACCGCATATCCACCGAGATCAGCTACTTTTGCACACCAATCGTCCAGTTACCACGACCTTGAGTTATGAAAAGAACGAAAATCCAATGTCTGCAGAGTTGATGCGATTAATAGCAATGTACGAGAGCATGGATATCATGCTTGATCCATACGTTGTGGCACTCATGGAATCCAACTCCCAAAAGCTGGAAAAGACTATCTTGAAGCGCGATACGTATTCGCAGAAACATATCAAGTGCCTCAGAGTAGCTGCAGAGTTGATTGAGCAAGAGTTTGGCTGTTGGGAAACTCGACAGTATCTGTTTTCCTGCGTCAACAAATTTCTGACCTCTTACAAAGAGCTGGCTTGGCTCGAGGGTGAAGATTCTGATAAGTCTTATCTCTTCAAAGTGCTTTCCACTTTGCACTACGATGCTCCGGATCCTGTAGATCTACTATCGGCATCTGCGATTTCGCCCAAGCTCCACAAGCTCATCGAGCTGTTGACGATTTAGATGACTGATCCCCAGAAATTTGGATGTTTTCGTGCAGACCCGCGCACAAGTTGCTTCTCTTCACACCCTTCTAGCTCTGCTGCCCCAGACGAAGCACCTGGTTCGAGCGGTGACCTTTGTGGGTACTTTCTCGAACCACAATCGTAGAGGTAAGCTGAGCGAGCTAGTCGACGCTTCTCACAACGCAACAGCCATCGAAGATCTGCGCAGCGGCCGGAAGAACCTCATCATCTGCACGAGCGCTTGCGAGGAGGGTATCGATATTTCTGCATGCAATCTTGTAATTGCGTTCGAGCCACCACCGAATCTGAAATCGTTCATTCAGAGGAGAGGCAGAGCCCGAGCCATGTCATCAAAATATATCCTGATGCATGAAGAAAATGGCAAGTACGTGAAGCGTTTGGCAGATCTGCAGATATATGAGCAAGCAATGGAGGAGGAATACAGAAAGGAAATGAGAGAGCTCCAGGAGCTCAAGATACTCGAGTCTGAAGCAGACGAGAGCTACCGTGAGCTCGTGGTCGAAAGTACCGGGTAAATACTGTTAACTTGCTCAACCATTCGGGAGGTAGCTTGACTGACAATACTAGTGCCAAGATTACGCTTCAATCAGCCGTGTCGCATCTATACCATTTCTGTGACAAGTTGCCGCATGTCTCCTTCACCACATTCGCGCCAATCTTCACGTCTGAAAATCTGGCAGGGTCATTCGGTGCGAGCAAGCTGGTAGTGTGTCGAATAACATTACCGAATGCGCTGGTCAGCTCCATTCGCACTTATCAGAGCCGTGACGCCTGGAAGTCGGAGAAAATGGCTCGCATGGATGCAGCGTTTGAGGCATACTCCGGTCTAAGAGCTGCTGGACTCATCAACGACAACCTGTTACCAGAACCACAGATCGACGAGGAAGCACAACGGACATATCGAGAGGTGATGAAACGACCTAGCCTGGTGAGAGTCAGTGATCAGGTCAATCCATTACAGACTCTGGCGAGTCTCTGGCAGACTTCGGCGACAACAGCTTGGCATACACCTTTGCGGTTTGCGACTTCCAATGGTACGGTACTCGACATGATTATGATCACACCACGCACCATGCCTGCAGTACCAGATCTCGTGCTACACCTTGACGGCACTACCACGCTATCTTTCGGACAGCCTGAGGCTGTAGAGGTCACTGCTGCAGTACTCGACACCTTGAACACTTCGACTCACATGATGCTGTCGGCCGTTCACGGTACGCGAATGAGGCAGGCGGGGTCCGGACACTTTCCTGTACTCTTTGCGCCATCACAGACTGGCGATCTCACAGCATGGGTCGAGGCCGTGTCAGGGCAGTACCCGGCGTCAGATCTAACAAGTTTGCACAATACTGCGCCTCATATCGGCGTTATACGCACGAATGATGGAAGGCGTTACACACACCACGGTACTGAACTACGCATCCAAGAGGACAGTCTTGAGACGCCCCGTCCAGAGCCAACCGCGCACCTCAAGTGCAGGCTCTTCCCGAAGCAATTGGACTTTACCCAATGTTTAGCCGCAGCTAGCACAACATTCAAGTATTTGCTGCCTGAAACATGTAGAGTCGACCGTCTGCCACTTCAGTATGCCACCTTTGCACGCCTAATCCCTTCGATTCTGCATCATTTGAGCCATGTATTGCTGGCAGAAAGCTTGCGATCGAGTCTGCTATCTTCGATCCATTTTAATGGTATACGAGGACTTCTCACCGCGCTCACGGCCTCGTCTGCGAATGAGCGGCACAATTATCAGCGCTTCGAATTCCTCGGCGACGCATGCCTCAAGATGACCGCATCTGCAACGATCATGGCGCAGCATCCGAAGTGGCACGAAGGCTATATGTCGGCAAGTAAGGGTCATCTAGTCTCGAATGGAAGACTTGCCCTTGCAGCTCAAGAGCTCGGTCTGGACAAGTATATCATAACGAAGCAGTTTACGGTCAACAAGTGGAGGCCGCCATACAATGATGATTTGCTCAAAGTGGACGAGGCTGGTTTCAGAGAACTCTCGACCAAGACACTCGCGGACGTGATTGAGGCAATTATAGGCGTGGCATTCGTGGAGGGAGGTATCCCCAATGCCCTTTTTGTGCTCCGAGTGTTTCTGCCAGAAGTGGAATGGCAACCTCTGGATCAGCTCAACACGACTTTGGTCACGCTTGCCGTCTCAGCCGCACGATCAGTGCACGCATCTTCGTCACCAATTGTGCGTCTCGAAACTCTGCTTGAATACAGGTTTCAGAACAAGGCTCTTCTACTCGAGGCCATCACTCATCCCTCGCACACATTGTCCACCGTGCCATCATATCAGCGGCTGGAGTTCCTTGGCGATGCTGTTCTTGACTACATAGTCACTAAGCTGATCTTCGACCACCCAAAGGAAATTCCAGTTTATCGCATGCATCGTCTGCGGACTGCCACAGTCAACGCCGGTTTTTTGAGCTACTGCGCACTGTCAGCTTCTGTAGATGTCACGACCACGATTCCTGTACCCAGCACAATATCCTCAGCTTCGCACATACCAGCTTTCGAGCAGATCACCAAATCCTTGAATCTTCCCTCTTTCCTCATAAAAGCTCACATTCCCGACCTCACCGCTGCACTCGCGGGCACGTCTCATCGCTTCACTCTCCTTCAGCCTATCCTAGCCACTTCCCTTTCCACGAACAGCAATACCTCCTATCCGTGGCGTGCACTCGCAGCATTCGCACCCGAAAAGACCGTGTCGGATCTGGTGGAGTCGGTTATCGGCGCCTGCTATATCGACAGTGGCGGCTCTTTCGAAGTCGTAGAGGCGATGACGAGGAAGCTAGGACTTCTGCAGTGGTTGGAGAATGCCATTGAGCAGGATGTGAAGTGCTGGCATCCGAAGGAGGAAGTGGGGACCTTTGGAGGTGAGAGCGGGGTTCATTATGTGGTGTGGCGAGGGAGTGGCCTCGAGCCGGACGATGTGCAGACAAAGGAGGTTCTTGTCGAGGCTGCAGATATGATGGGCAATGACCATGCAGAGCTAAACTCAAGCAGTGACAGGAAATCGAGGCAGGTCATCTACGGAGAGGGAAGTTTTCATTGCAAGATCATAGTCAACGGCGAGCATGTCTGCACATCTCACGGCTGGAATCGACTCGAAGTTGAGACTGCAGCTGCGGAGGAGGCTGTCGATATCTTGCAGGAGCGGGGCGTACTTGCTACACCAGAACCTGGCACAGCCGTGGACCGTACCGCAGATGTCGAGCACACAGCAACGATGAGTGATGAGAGAATGGATCTGGACGAATCGCAAGACCAAGATATGGACATACAGGAAGACGGGGGGGTAAGCTTGGTCACCCACGAGGGTGACACACACGAGGCTGACGAGCCAGGTCCTGGAAGTGAAAGCAGCACAGAAAGCGTCGTCTTCTCGGTCAGAAAGCGGAGGAGAGCACACAGTGACCACGGTGACTACAATTTCGAGCGCAGAGCATGAGCAGGAATTTATGTCAAGGAGGAAGAAAGAGAAGCCACGCACTCTGTGGCAGCGTGTATGAGAAATTTGGTAGAGTTTTCTTGGAACGATGAAACATGTATTCTGAACTAAATGCGTGATGTATTACCTGTGGTGCTTCTCGTCGTGTCGTGCCTTCTCGAGTTGACAGCTGGAACTCAAGACTCGACCCGAGATTCAGCGCTGGGGCTTATTGATGTTGGAGATCATCTCAACAACACCTTCATCGTATGACTCTTTAAGATCACTGCATCACGTTACCTTGATTCCAAAGTCTTCGCAATGCAATCTAACGATCATGAGCCGTCTCCACCAGTATCCATCCAAAATGCCGCCACCAAAAGTGTCTATCTCTATGGCAGCTCCCAAGGATATGCCACCACTACTGCACCTTTGTCCACGTGAACTTGGCATTAGCCAGTCATGGGCGGAGTGAGTAATGCATGCCATGTCAGCGTTGCCGCACGTTTCTTGTCATGAAGCTCAGCATTGAAGAGTGGAAGACGTCTCAGTGCCTCCTTGTCCCCATCAATAACAGGTGTCAAGACATTCTTCGTCAGCAATCTGCCAAGCTCCTTGTATGCTGGGCACTGCTCCGTCAAACTTTGCAAGAAAGCTGAGCGAAATGTTCCCCTGGCATATCTGATTCTGCGAACATTGTCAGCTCTGATCCATCGATTCCTGTGTAATCAGCACTCACTTCGTCAAGCATTTCTCTGGCAAGATGCAGAATATTCCTGGTCCGCCACACATTGTGGCAATCTCGTGGAACGACTTGAGTTCAGCCAGCTTCCAATCAAGACTTTGTCGTTGGCTTATTGTCGCTAATCTGTTGGGGTCGCTACTAGCAGGTGAGGGGGGGAATAAGTCGGCAATGATCGAGTTCACAAGCTTCTCATTCCGTTTGCCATGCACCGCCTCGAAAATCAAGATGAGCTTGTAGGCAAGAATCATCTTCCTAACCATTGACCACAAGCTATCGCAGTACTTTGTTGCTGGAATGTCGTACTCTTCGTACAGAGCCTTCATTCGACCACGGAACGTATCTTCATCCATATCCTTACTTTGATCGTCAAAGAGTTTAGCAAAGTTACAGCCTGTCGTGTCGAGTCTAGCTCCGCTCACGATTCGAAGGATTCCTGCTTGCAGACGCAGGGCGCTTGGGATTTGAAGTGTGGCATGCATGACACAAACAAACTCGGTGCGATAGCCCTTGACGGTCTTGCTGGTGCTGTTTTTGCGTAGAGCAACTGTCTTTGTCGCATCCTTCGCAGCCTTCTGCAAGCAAATCACGAAGGTACTTTCAGACGTGCCTGTAGAGACTTCAATGAGTTCTGAACCAGCCCATGCTGCTGTCAGTGCCTCGGAGATGTCTTGGGGCCCGTTGACATCAACACCCAGAACTTGAGTGGAAGGAGCATCAGTGGACCGATGCGTCGTTTCATCGATTGTACATTTTGGGGAGGCTGGAGGGTCTCGACATTTCACTCTCACCATTAGCGATCGCGCTTTGCAAGAAGGATTCGCGGCAATCCCCCAGAGTCGTGACATTCAGGTATTTGGCTGTCTGCGAGCCAGGAGTGCTTGAGATGAATGTGTCCGCATGAGGTCCTGACCCGTCCAGAGTCTGGGCCATGGGGTTTGGCTTGCGACTTTTGTGGACTGCAGCATCTTCTTCAGTAGACTTGCGCTTCCGACAATACTCCAATATCTTCTGGACACCGGGAAGGACTACAGGGCGGGCGCTCATTGTGCTGGGAGCGGTGCCGAGTTCCAGAGGAGGCCCGGTAGTAGCGCGATCTACTTCCACCACGAAGCTGGAGTCTGCTTCATTCTTAGCTGAACTCGTGTCAATGCATGTTTGCGCAAAAAGCGCATCGAACGGTAGACAACTTACTTTTGACAATTTGCGAGCGCATGAATCTGTTGCGCGGATCAACATAGGCAGCAAGTCCGTGGCTGGAGACTGCTGCGCTGACAACATCAAGACGAGAAGCATCAGTTCCCATAACGGATGCTTGCGTTCGGGGAGGTTTGAAGTGAGCTGATGTACTGGTATGCGCGCTATCCAATCCGGGAACGAAATTCGCAATCGCTTCGCTGGGAGAAGTGTCCGCGACAATGAATGTGTTAGCATCTTCATCTTCAGCTTCGGTGGCGGATGTGGCGTCTCCCCCATTGAGCACAGTGTCTGAGTCCTCAAAGCTTTTGAGGTGATCGATGGGCGATTCACTACGATGCTTCGCACTCGACATAACATCCGGCTGCGCGACAGCCTCGCCGTCAGCTTTGTCTTTGTTCTCGCGGTCGTCAGTGCGGCCTACAGGAGAACCTTCACGACTTTTCACAGCAGCGGGACTGTCTGAACCAACGTCAGTCTGCCGTTCAGTCGTGCCAGCAGCTTTGCTTGAGTCGGTGGAATGATCGATGTCATCAGGAGAACAACGATCACCACTCTTCGCGGCAGGGAGCCTGCCTGCCTCAACCTCGTGATGTGCGAGAGCCTTTCGGACGAGCTCGTCGACCTGGTGTGCTAGGGGCTCACGATGCTGAATTAGGCTGGAAAAGCGATCAAGCATATCAACATGCTCGAGAGAGTAGTGGACGAACTTGTCGATGTGACGAGCCAAAGGATCGCCATGCTCGATGAGCTTGCAATATCGGGCGAGCATGTCTTTGGCTGAACTGCCTTCCATTGTTGATGAAATGTTGTTGTCACGAGTGAAGTGATATCGTCGTGGCAGGAAGGATGGTTGCAAGTGATGCGTGAAGAATGAAGAATGAAGAATGGATGGGGGCGCACGAAGTGAGAAGATATGTTGTACGAAACCTGTTCCAAGATCGAAGACATTTCTATAAAAGGGAGCGAAGTGAAGAGCTAGTGGGGAAGCGCGAAGTGAAGAGCTTGGGTGTAAGAAACCTGTTTCAAGATCGAAGCCGCATGAACAAAAGAGCGCGAAGTGAAGAGCTCAATTTGAAGAGCCTCGTCATGTGATCGAGAGATCTGAATCGCGACGTATGGAGCGCTCTCACACAGTTCAATCATCTCGACGACAGTACGTACCAGACAGAAGTGTGGATGGAGTTGCTTCGGTACTCTCCCTGCACCCTTTCTATTCTGTGACTGTGTCTGAGACAGCGGTCATGAGAGAGAGTTCCGTGACTGGAGAGGCGGCAATGTGTTACGAGCGGGGGATGTGGTTAGGAAAAGGAAATGGCTTCAAGTGATAATATTGAATCTTGCACAACCGGTGTGTGACTCAAAAGCTTCCAAGACGAAACTCCAGATGATAAAGTCCCAAACCTGATCCGCAACGTACATACCTGTATTGCCATGTCCCTTCGCTGTAAAGATAACAAACAATGACTTTCCACCTTTGCATCTTCATGACCTGCATGCCAATGTCCATGTGCCCAATCCCAGGAATTCCCACCTCTCAATTGCGCCTCGACAGATCTGTATCGAAGCGTCCCATAAATCTCAAATGGTCACAAGGTCAGTCAATGCCGCGCTCTGCATGCTGAGCGGAAGAGTCATGAGCGGAAGTCGGCGGAGTCGTGCCAGATCACCAGTGAAAGCTGGGACAAGTACGTTGTCGGTGACTAGTTTGACATATGTGCGGACGTCAGGGCACTGTTCGAGAACTTCCTTGACAAAGGTGTGAGAACACCAGTCCGTCAATCCCATCACGCCCGTCTTGGAGACTTCGGGCAGAAGTAGAAAGAGACCGTGACCTCCGAATGCCTGCTCAAGCTCAAAATATGGCTTTGACTTTCTGAGAAGTGCTGTACACTCTTTGAACGCATCGGCGCCTGCTTTGCTGAATCGTGCATCGCCTTGAACGCCTTTGAGCTCGCATGCTAAGAGTCTCCTTCTGGTCGAGAATTCGTACTCCCAACGACGCGCTCCATCTGGATTCGCGTCTGGGTCAAAGTCTTTGAAGTGCTTGGTGTAGACAGCAGAGGCCTGTGGTCTCTCCCGCAACGACGCCAGCGCACTCATGTATTCTCTCATCTTATCACGCTCGTGAGGAATGAGATCCATGTTTTGATAGTCTGAAGTGACGTTGTGGTGAACATAGGTATCCCTGATCTGGCGCCAGGCATGGACGATAGTAGCACCCCAGGAACGAGTTTGAGCCAGAATCCAGAAGTCGTCGCCCACAGAGTTCTGGTAGTTCCGGTACATTTGCTGGAGTTGCGGCAATGCAGGTATGGTCACTCCAGGCCGGTACGTTTGCAATCCATGGATCCATGCACAGTACACCTTACCCTCTACCAGTTTGCCTATGTAGGATCGCAATCCGTTCAGCATATCCTCGCTGCAGATGTTGTGAATGATGTTAATAATGAAGTCATGCTTAGCTGACCGGAGCTCTTTCGCATAGTGGCTAGCAGAGTGCAGGATCTGTTCTTCGAATTTGGACGAGCTCAATTGAGAAGAGATGTCGCGTGATCGTTCAGGTCGCCCAGCTCTCACGCTTCGGAGGAACGCTTGCTCCTGCGTCGACTGTGTCAGCTGGGGCACAGAGCTCAACTGACACGATCTTGTACTTACTTCATCCTTGATCTTCTTTTCCTGTTCTTGCTTCCATCTTTTGATCGTCCTCTCCGACCTCAGCGGCCCTATTTCATTTGCCGTCCTTGACGCCAGAGGCAGCTGCTTGCCCGAGCGTCGCATCTTGCTCTTCACCACTCGGGGACCATTGCCAGGTACGGAGACGTTAGGTGCGACATTGTGCTGAGGACTACTCTGTTGTGTAGCCATACTACAATATTGTGATAATATCAGACCAGCTGGCAGTAAGGGCGATGAACTCAAAATTGATGCGGAATAAGGTGGACAATGTATGCTAGCGCTCGAGAATGAGAAAGTTGCTTGTTTTGTCCTTTCTTGTTCTGTGGATTTCATCTTGGGTTGCATCATTTTCGAAAATAGCAGGAACGCTCCTGCCTCTTTGCAGTCTGGCTTTGTTCATGGAAGCTGCAGTTGAGGCAGTCAGGTGCAAAACAGAGCAGTGTGCAGCCGAGGAGAGCTACATCATTGAAGTCTCAACTTCATGTGTTTCTGGCAACAATGTGTCAATGTCGTGTTTCAGATCAAGACACACGATTCAAGTCTCAGCCTTACGAACGTAATGCCCGTCGTGTATCTCTTGTCTTTCATTGGTCTCACTTGCCATCCAGCACCAGCTTGCAGTTCTTCGGTCGATCAGGAGCAATTGTGGTCGACGCCATTGTGCACGAAAGTCTGTGCGCACGGGTGCGTGCCGACGCTCGCGATACCCAGTCAATACGCAAAGCTGACGTGGTGGCCCTTCATCTGCTGTGAAGAGACAGTCTATGCTCGTAGACTCAGAAAATCTTTGATGGATCTAGTGACACTGCCCGCAGCAGAACATCGGCACCTTCGAGCATGCATGATCCCACAGGTGTCGAAGTCAAGCCGCGAAGACGATCATTCGGCCATCCGAAGTGAATGATTTCGATTCACGCTTGCAAAAGGGTGTGATACTTGATCAAGACGTTGATGGTTGATATAGTAAAGGATGAAAGAGCTTGCGTGGAAACACCGTGCTGGACGAATCCCTGCCAGGCTCTTGTCTCACATCACAATCATGTTGATGTTGATAGAATATGTGTTCACGTCTCTGCGGGAGCTGGACTCCCTTCTCCCAGCTTCCAGCTACAGTCAAGAACACATTGGATCGGCTTCGGCGATGTCAAGGATGTAAGAGAAGGTCACGAGGTGTTTCGCCTATATGGAAAAGCAAGACTAGAGCGAAAGCAGCGATCGACCCAAGAACACGTCTCTCGTCTGAACTGACGCGTCAACACTGCCAAAAAATAGAGACAAGTACGCCTTGGGCTTCTTTCTTTGGACAGCCGCCGCCTCTGCCTCCGCCTTTGCTTAGTCTGTCTCCATCGTCGAATTTAGGATATCGTGACTGACTGTTTTGGGCCACAACCGAGGCGCGCAGCATATAATTCCCTTTCTCTGCATGCCGGCCATGCTCATCGTCTGATCTGCATCTATTCACCGCCACTCCCTCGCCTCCTGCTGCATTGACTGCTCACAGCTGAGATTCATCACCATCAACAGTGCCATCACCTCAGAGCCCTCATAGAAGACCACACATCGCCAGGATCAACCAAAGTCACTGCGCCTTGCCCCGACGATTCATACTTCATTCTTCACACTCCACGTGAAGTCGAACCTCGTATAAACAAAGGCGGAGCTTTTCTGGTCGAGCATTACCGTCATCACACAATCTTGCATCATCTCTATCTTTGCCAAAGGACTATTTTATAATCGCGGCAAAGTCTATAGCAACAGCGCTTCCTCGATATCCTTGCCTCGTCTCGAGCACGACCCAACATCGTTACCACTATATTCAATCGAGGAAGACTGTAAACATCAGCAGAGTTGATAAAACAATCAAGGAACAATCAAGGATTTCGCATCTGCAGACAATACTTCCACAATCCTGGTGTCGCCATACTCAAGCACAATGGCCACTGTCGCACAGCCATATAGTCCCGTCTCTCCATTGAAGAACGATGATCGGTACGACTCGGCGCACGATGGTCCTGTGACTCCCCCTTCATCACCACCACGGACGCCGGAAACAGCAGAAGACTATCCACATAGGCAAGGCTCAAGAGCGTCGCCAGTCAAGATTACATATCCCAGCGTCGAGCTTCTCGAGCCTTATGCTGCTGAGATAGATGATGGCGTGGACACCTCCTTGGTGGACGGAGAGTCAACGCCGGTGGGACTGAGCCCGGGTCGGCCGAGCATGATATCGCGATCACTTTCGATACGGAAAGTCAGTCCAGATCATGCAGGAGTTGGCCTCGCAGAAGCAGGCTTTGCGGCCAGAACGACTTCGTCATCATCACCACAGCACATATCGCCACGGAAAGAATCACTACCAGCTGCAATGTATCCTCCACGGAAAGAGTCCATAGCATCAGCCAACAGCCCTCCAGCACGGATAGTTAGCCCTTTACCACTTCATGACGGATCAAGATCGGGTACGCCGATGATACAGCTTGACGGGCTAAGTCTTGAGGAGCCTGTTGTACCCGAGGAAGCTCCTGAGCTACAGTATCACCACAGGAACTCTCCAATCAAAAATCCGTCTGCAAATGCTTCGCAAAGCACGATCGCAACATTCGTGACAACCAGCTCAGATGCAAGCACAGTATACTCGGAGACAGTAAACTCATATCATGCTACTCATCGGAAATCACCTCTGTCTCAGTCTGAGGATAGTTTGAATCTGGGCGCCGACTACCGTGGGAGAAGCTTGACGCCACAAGGACTCCATCCAAATCATCGAAGTGTATCATTGTCTGGCAGCAGGTCACCAGATCGGCCTGTATCCTATATCGACCTACTGAACACTCCTTACTCACAGCAGATGGCACAGCAGAATACAGCTATAGACAATACGTGGTTAAGAGATGCCGTGGGGTCGAATGCTTCTTTGTTGGACTCACGAAAGACACTGGATATGTATCGGGCAAATATCAAAAAGACGACAGATCCTTCTGTGCAGTATGAATTTGCAGTCTTCATGGTTAACACGGCACAAGACGCCTCAAGTTGGGACGACCTCCACAGCACACCACCACCACCAACCGCAGATAGCTCACGATCAGGAACTCCAATTGACCCTCGAGCGGATCTTCTCAGAGAAGCGAAGCAGATCCTGCAAAAATTGGCCGACAAGTCCTACGTCTTCGCCCAGTACTACCTTGCAGATGGCTACGCTTCAGGCCTGTTCAGCAAAGGAAAAGAAGACTACTCATCCGCATTCCCGCTCTTCCTCAGCGCCGGCAAGCACGGTCACGCTGAAGCTGGCTATCGTACAGCACTCTGCTACGAATTTGGGTGGGGCTGCAGACGAGACTATGCGAAGGCTGTGCAGTTCTTCCGTCAGGCTGCGAGCAAAAATCATCCTGGCGCTGCTGTCAGACTCGGCACGGCGTGTTTGGCTGGTGACATGGGTCTGCACGACAAGTACCGCGAAGGCATCAAGTGGTTGAAGCGAGCCGCTGAGTCTGCGGACGCGCAACACAATTCTGGACCGTATGAGCTAGGCCTTCTGCACACCACCGGCTTTGGCGCCGACGTCTTCAAGGATGAGGGATATGCGGCGCAGCTTTTCACACAAGCGGCAGAGCTTGGTCACCCTGAGGCGTGTCTGCGGATGGGCGAGGCGTATGAGCATGGCTTGCTTAGTTGTCCACGAGACCCGGCATTGAGTATACACTTCTACACAGGCGCTGCGCAGGCAGGACTGCCCGCGGCGATGATGGCATTGTGTGCGTGGTATATGGTTGGCGCAGAGCCCATCTTGGAGAAAGACGAGGAAGAGGCGTGCGAGTGGGCCCAGAAAGCAGCACAGACTGGTATGTCTTTCCTCCATTTCAATCTCGCTCGATCCCTATTATCATACGGCCATGATGGTGAAATCATACTAACCCCAACTCTCACAGACTACGCACGCGCCCAATACGCCGTCGGCTACTTCACCGAAATGGGCATCGGCTGTCGACGAAACCCCCTCGAAGCCAATGTCTGGTATGTGCGTGCCGCAGACCAAGGCGACGAGCGGGCGATTGCTCGCTTGGCTATCATACGGAGTGCAGAGACGGGAGATACTGTACAGACGACGTCGGGGCACCCAGAGTTGAGGAAGAAGAAGTCGTGGTGGAAGCGGTCGAAGAGTCCTACCGCGCCATCTTGAGGGTAGAGGACGTGTGAGATGACTTCGGAAAGGATGAAAATAACCGAAGGAGGATAGATGAGAACACGAAACAGGACAGAAATGCAATCGGCCGAGGGCTTGCACGACGCAGAGGAGACGGACAACGAAGATATATTCCATTGATCTTTTCTGCATAGCGTTTGCATGGGACATTTGCGGCGGCACATCTGAGTGGTAATCTAAGACAGCATTTTCGGACAGGGGGTCGGGTCTTGGTTGGCCATTTTGGCGATGCGGATACACAAGCCGTATCCATAGTTTAGAATTGGAGATACCCAAGCACATCATTGAACGAGCATGGCGTCCAAATTTCTCGATTAGTGAATTTGGTGAAGCCGGCGTTTTGTGTCTGAATATTCTTCGCCACCGGTGACTCGGAGGGAGTATTGGTACTGTAAGCAATTACTTTACTTGCATTGCATTGCATAGCCTAACATGACGCCACGGTGGAATCCTTCAGTGTACGTCCTTCCTTCCTCGAATCTGCTTACCGCATGAAAAGCGGCACAAGATGCATCCTACGTGCTGCTGGTCTTGTCTGGACTGATTAACCGGTAGTCTCTAGTCTCTGCAATCAGCACTCCGCATGCCTCGACGACATCCAAGCGCTGTCCCAAGTGCCAATACCTCTCCCACCCGTGGACATGTCCATCAAGTCGTCCGCATCACGCGGCACGCTCCTCTCCACGTGTGCACAAGCTCTTGATGCTACACCGCTCGAGGCTACACTCTTCCGCCGTTGACGCTGACGACGATGTGCTCGAGCGCAACAACAAGCGAGCACAACGAGTGCAATCGTAACGCGCTTAAACTCTTAATTTGAGTACGGCATAGCTGGCGGACTCTCTCGAGCGAATGCTATACATCGTAGCAGTATCTGTCACACAGGCCAGGCTCGGCCAGGACCAGGCTCGACGGGCGTATGGCAAAGTACTGCTATACCTGCGATCTTCTCCATCGAAAGTATCGAAAGTAGACGCGGACGGACCAATGGCTCAAGCGGTCCCACGCCGTCTGGTGGAAGGGCCAATGGCCACCATTGCTATTGCTATTGGCGCAGCGGCCGCATTCAAGTGGTAAATTGCTTAGCCTGAAGTGCGCTGTGCAATCCTCTATAGCTAAAGATCAACATAGGATAAGGCAAGTTTCTCTGTCCAAGCTACAGAATCTATCCTGCATCCCTCTGGGTGCTCTGCCATGCTCTGGTGTTCTGTCTGGCTCCGGCTTTGGTCACCTGTTCTGACCTTGCCCTTTCTGTCCTGCTTTTGGTCCTCTGCTTGGCTTCGAGGTGCCCTGCCCGGCGCTTGTAAATAAGGAGTCGACATTCCCTTCCGTTCGAATAAGACTTCTCACAGCATCATGTCCTTTCAGACACCTGACACATACAAAGCACCTAGGAAGGTTACCAAGTTCCAGAAAAAGCAATACCGAATCCTACTCAACGCAGACTTCACATATCTCGACTGGACAGGTAAGGAAACACTCGTCTCGGAGAAGATTATCTGTTGCTGGAATTATGACAGGTGCTGGTCAACCACTGGCGACTGCTTTGAAGCTGTCTCATCGCGTCACAGAAAGACTTGTATTCGGAAACACACATTCAATTAATCAAGCCGCCACTAATACTGAGCACTACGAGCGTAAGGCTCGAACTGCCGCGCTTGCTTTCCTGGACACCGACTCTACGCTGCACACCAATGTATTTACGGCTGGGGCCAGCGCCTCTCTCAATCTGATTCGACATCATTACTTCAGTGCTCAAAGAATGGCACTAGTTGCTAGTAAAGGTGGCAAAGTTCATCTACTCCTGAGCGAAGATATGCACAACTCTCTCAATGGGATGCGAACAGTACCCGGCGTCGAAGTGCAGCTGTTACCTGTTCACCCCCTCACATTGCGGGTGGATGAAAGCCAATTCCACGCAGCTTTGAAAAGACTAGGATCGCAAGACGAAGGTCTTGTGATGCTGACAGGTCAATCGAACTTGTCGGGCGTCCGTAACGATCCTGTGCTGCTCCAGTTGGCAAAAGATGCAGGCTGGGATACCTTCTTCGACATCGCCGCATGGATTCCAACCACTCGATTCAGTCTACGAGCGCATCCTTACATTGACTTTGTGCCCGTCTCTTGGTACAAAGTAGTTGGCGACCCCACAGGCCTTGGCAGTTCGATTGTCAACAAGACCGCCTGGGCCAAGCTGCACAAGGACTATTTTTCTGGCGGCACTGTTTCATTCGTAGCCAATACGAGTCCTCAGGCCTTTGCCTTGCGTGACGATCATTCCAAGTTTGAAGACGGGACCGGACACTTGCGAGGTTGGATCGCTCTGTATCATGGCCTTGATGTCTTGATGGGATCAAACCTTCGCCCTGCGCTGGAGCAACACGTTGCGGAGCTTACTGTCTATCTGCTTGAGAGCTTGGGTACGATTCATTGGGCCTCTACGGGACATCCTCTGCTCTGAATTATAGGCTTTCCAACCGGTGCCGAAGTCCGCAGCAAAAGACAAGGTAACCAACTATTTTCAATGACTGCAGTAATAGCTAAGTCTGAAGGCTAGGCGGCAACTTGTCATCTGTGTTCTACCGCGCTAATGGAGGGAAAATCGCTTACAAGGAAGCGGTCAAGAAGCTCACCTCTGGAACTTTGCCGTACGAGGCGGTTGCATGTGCAATACTGTTGTTTTATCTGCAGACTGCGGACCTCAAGTTGATCGATGGTATGCTCACTCGCAAGTGATGAACCAACAGTCTCGAGCGGTCTCCGGGATGAGCAACTATGAACATTACGTTCAAACATACCAGGGCAAGGATTGGGCATTCGATCTTGAATTGCACCAATGGTTCCTGCGCGATGCGCCGGCTTCGTGTGCGATCGACGAGGTGGAGCGTCCCGGCGTGGTGCGTATATCAATCGGGATAGGCACGACAACAGAACATGTGAGGAAGTTGTACAGGTTTCTGTTGTCGTGGGTCCAGGAAGAGAGTGTCTCCGAACACCAATTCATCTCCGACCTACAGAGATATTGGCCGAGCAGCTTCTCCCGACGTTGTCAAAGGTGGACAACGAGGTTCGCCATCACCAAAAGCCGCGGATGTTCATGGACCGCGCCATTGAACGAGGATGATGTCAAAAATGTTCACTAGATACTCGAATGAGCAAGCTCAAAAGTGTGCAGAATCCCTGCAGTATCAATCACTCCCGCTGGCGCAACCCGTGCTGGCTGCCATTACTCATTCTGTTCCAGCCCAAGCTCCCACTTTTCGATCTCGCTTTAGGCGAGGCCAGGATACCGTACCGTGCGCCGCCGGACGTCAACCGTCGCCTGTTCGTCACCTTCGCCGCCCCTACTGCTACATCCTCCCCGTCCTCCTCCTCCTCCTTTTGTCCCTCAACCTGCCCCTCCCATGTCCAGCCTTCCCAGTCTTTCGCCCAGCTGACACGTCTCTGCCTCCCTTCCCTTCGAAGCCAGATCCACAAGCTCCCTACCAACATTTCTGCTCTCCTCACTTCCTCAACGACAGTCTCCGCGGCTGTCACAGCCCCAACGATCAACCACCCCAGACTCCTCACAAGCACCCACAGCCACCCCTCAACTCCCATACTCATACCCATCCTCACCATCCTCCCCAGCTGCACCTTTCAAACTCGCCTCGACATTGCAACGCCGTATTGCCAGAGTCCAATACAAGCGAGCACGCTCAAGCCGATGGGGAGGGGTTTCTGGCTCTTGAGGGCGCGAGGGATGCTGGAGCCTGCGAGGACGATGGAGGCGAGGAGGGCGAGCTCGATGCCGTAGGGTTGGCGGTTGCGGATGCGGAGGCCACCGAGGCCGTACTTTGATGGGTGGGTCAGTGACTTTGCGTGTGTACTTTGTGTGTGCGTGTGTGTGTGTGTGTGTGTGTGTGTGTGGAGGCGAACCGGGGTGAGATGGAGGAGAGAGGAGAGAGAGGAGAGGGGTGAGGTGGTGACGTACCAGGGCACCAACTGTGCAACCTGCAGCGATGGAAGGGATGGAGCCGGTGCGCACGTAGCCAGTGATGCCGCCGCCGGCGGTGAGGGTGGCGAGGATGAAGGCGATGTTGTCGAGAGACTGGGAGGAAGGCTGTTAGCAGGGGTTGCGATCGAGAGATGCTGGAAGCTTGGGAGAAGGCCGTAAGGGATTGGTCCTGGGATCATGGCGTACCATTGTGAAGATTTACAGGAGTATGGAGATGTTTAGGTGAAAATGGTGTATGAGAGTGTGACTAGTTTTTGCTGTTGATGAGGATGCACTTGTTCGAATCCTGGTCCTGACGCTCACTCCTAGGGCAACTTTAAGCTTTCTCCACAAGACAGCATTGGCAGTCCGTGCTTTCAGGGACCGGACGTGACAGGGTGACAGCTGGACAATATGAAACACATCTACTTCCAGTAAATCTACTATCAGCCTGCAGCTAACTATACTACGCCACATTATCT
>Ga0058702_10000414_pt1 | contig 18408 bp, 12 predicted proteins | sample AgamicOrSfe_FD_83781 | JGI IMG/M metagenome (GOLD analysis project Ga0058702, IMG submission 83781) | Agave microbial communities from Guanajuato, Mexico - Or.Sf.e | ecosystem: Host-associated > Plants > Phyllosphere > Phylloplane/Leaf | place: Guanajuato, Mexico | collected 2012-05-30 | reverse complement strand
GCTATAGCTAGGGCGGCAATGGGGAGTGTAGTGATATGCATGGTCTTTACCCTTCTCCTTTTGAACGAGCAAAACACAATCGAAGCCTCACCAGGGGAACAGGCAGCATATCGAGTAAGACTTGCATTGAACCTTCGCCTCGGGAGTCTTTTCTTTCTTTCTTTCTTTCTCCCTGCGTCATTCCGGCCGCCACTACACTGACTGATAATCTCTCCGCGGTGGAGGCGTGCATGGATGTGCGATTCACGAAGATTAGAATGTGTGAGTGTGTAAGCATTTTTGGAGAGACTGCTCAATGAAGGTGAATTATTGTTGTGGTTAATACCGGGTAGGAAGACGAGTGGTTTCGCAAGAGCACCGGTTGCACCACATAGAAGTGTCTGCCTTATCATCCTCAAGATGAGACGAGTGTCAATCGCTTGGGGCCAAAAAGGAGCGTGACTTGAGTTGGACTGAAGCAATATTCATGCGCAAGGAAGAGTAAAGGATCATCTATTTCCGAGTACCGGATATCTTTCGAGGCCAAGCAGTCGTCGAAATACACATTTTATGCCACATCTGCCCTCGCTATTCATTAGGATATAAGTAGCAATGATGTGAAGTTCTATGGTATGATACCCGCCCTTCACCAGCTGTAGTACGGCCTCTGCAAGGTGAGCGGCCTGTCAGGATGGTGGACCCAGACCTTCTTGCTCTTTTCCCGCTTCGTCCTCTCGGCATGCTCTCGTAATCTCGTTGCCTCTTCCTTTAGTCGTACAGTGATATCTGCAGGCAGAGTCAGTGGGTATTTCTTCACGACCAAACCAAAGCTGTGGAAAACATACTCGTCTGTGGAAGCCTCAACCTATCAATTCTTCCTCTTGCTCTTGGACTCGAATCCTGACCATATGCTCCCTTATTGACCCATGCCTGCTCAATATAGATTCCAGTTTGATCGTAAACATGGTGTAATGTGCCGTCCTTCAATCTGAATGACCTCTTCTCTCCCATTGTCCCCGTCGCATGCCCAAGACCCATTCCCCGCTCCACAACAGCCCTATTCCTCGCTTCGATCAAGTGATTGTGAATTCCTATCGCTGCCTTCTTCTTACTGTACTGCATCTGCACAATCGCCTCCTCGATTGGCTTCCCAGCGATCTGCCTAGCCAAGGGATTCAACTTCTTCATTGACGTCTTCCAGAACGAACTCGCCATCTGGTACTCTCGCTCCGTTCGTTTGATGACTTGTGTTCGTGATAACCTGCCTCGTCGCTGAATAGATTTAATGACCATTTTTCGCTCCCATCGCCGTCGGACTTCAGGTTGGGGATCGAGCTTTTGCGCCATGACATGTGCATCGCGGACACGGCGGGAAGGATCCGACTCTGCGCGACCGGCACGCTTGGGATCTGTAGTGTCGAAGATTGAGTTCGCGGCGAGCGACCCCTGTGTAGGTGGTGTTTGTGCAGCAGCAGAGGCGCTGGATGTAGGCGCGTTGGCCGTCTTTTTGAGGTAATTGGCGAGGACTGGGTTGTCTGTGTCGGAGTTATCGTTGGGCGAAGTAGAGGATGCATGACGGCGGGCAATGAGTGTCTTGGAGATTGATGATGAATTCGCTGTGAGCAATTATAGGTCAGTAGAGGTTCGTCAAGCCCTGGCAAGCTGTTGGCTGCCAATTATCATTACAAAAAGGGAAGTGGATCATACCGGATGGCCGTAGCCGTACGCAACAACGATAGAGGCTCATGATGGTTGTTCTACAGACAGCAAAGCAATAGTGAATTCAAAGTCGTCGATACAATTCGCTGAATCTTGGAGCCGATCACGTGATACTGGCCATCCTTCAAGATTGGAGCCACAAGAGCTACGAGTTTATGAATGCACGGAATCGAGACTACTGCATGAACGAGAACAGCCTGCTTGACGCGGAGAGCAGATTTCAGTGGTCCACAAGTGACTGTGCTGTAAGACCGCAGGCCATGCTTTATCAATCCTCACAAGGGGGTTCTTTCGAATGTCGATCAAGTCTCGGCTGAGATGATATTCAGACTCTAGGTCGGCTTTCAATTGCCGTACATGTTGGCAGGAAGAGTGCCTACTCTTTAGAGATGGCGTAGGTGTATACAAGCACTTTGCTAGACCTTCCTTTACATCGGGATATCCATGGCGGTCGGTGTCCTATATTGGTGTCATGGGTCTATCATAAGTTCTAGGGTCTGGTTTTGGGTTCCAGGCGATCTTGGCGGCTTTGCTCTTTCGCGCAACCCTCAGACCGAATCGGAATGAGATTAGATCAGTTGAAGCTCTGTGCCTGGGCGCATCTTATTTACTTGCCTTCTTCTTGACCTTGCTGTCGTATCACATCACCAACACCTTCCCTTCCTAGCCCAGCTTGTATCGTGACAGCAAGCAGGTTGTTGGAGCTTACAGATGCGCATGCCGAGGCCCGCTCTGCCCTGTAGACTGTAGAAAAGAAATATTGTAATTACGTCGGTGCTTCAACCGAGACCCAAGCTCAAAGTCAGGCAAAATGTCAAAGAACCGCATGAACATACAGAACCTGTTGTCGCCCGAACCAGCACCTGACGGAACCCAAGACAAGCAGAGACAAGCTGCGCAGGCGCAATCGCATCACTCCAATAGAGCTCCGCAGTATCAACGAACCGCCTCGACGAATCACGTCTACACAGGGCAACAGCCCTTCAATCAACAACCTTTTCACAACCAACCTTCCTATAGCCAACAGTCACATCAGGGTTACGGATCCTCCTCTATATCTGCTTCTTCACCTTTGGCTCCGCTACCAGCTGTACCTAGCACGCTTCCTGTCTCAAGCAAAAGAGCCATCACATCCAAACCGCGAAGGAAAGAAGCACCACTTATACAAAGAGCTGTCACATCTCCAAGACATTACGACAGAACTTTGACTCCAACTCTGCCCCATAGCGCCGTTGTCCAAGCTCAACATCTGCCTTCGCCATCTCTTACAAGCGCCTCCACGATCTCAACAATTGCGTCTGCAATAACACCAGGATTGACACCAGGTTGGACACCAGGGTCTGCTGGAAGTCGATATCCAAGCGTTATGAGCACACCAACCGGTGACTTCAGATCCCCACCAAGTCATCCATCCGCTGTTGAAACACCTCCACCAATTTCACGACAGACGACTACAGAAAAGATGGACTTCCTAGCAGGTATAAATCTTGGGGAAAGAGCAAAAGTCAAGTAGAAGAAGCTGACTTCTAGTCTAGACATTGCATCGATGCAGCAAGTTCAGCAAACACAAGCTCGCAGTGTTCGAGCATCGATGTCCGTTCATGACTTGCCACGATCGCCTCAGCCGTATGAAAGATATGAGTCAAAGGTGATCCAAAAATGTGCTGACATTCACAGGCCGCCACTTTCTCGCCGCACATCTGTCATTCCCTCACCTGTTGACCATATGATGTCAGATGCGCCGACGGCTACGCTGCAGTCGAGGACTTTCAAAGCCAGCTCTCTGACGACCGCCGAGCTTCAAACTGTCTCTGCGCTCACCAAGCAACTCTCGGAGAACTCATTCCTCTACGATACACATACGCAGCTCATCAAGATCTTGCAAGAAGGTCTTCAAAGACACATACTGCCATCTGGATCGAATACGCCGCAGAATCCGCAAGACTACAGCTTGTTACTCGAGCTACGACAGGCACGAGATGCCATGGACTCAAGATTTCCAGTCGGTGAAGAGCTTTGGATCGAGTGGATACAAGACGAAGCTATACTCGCGCAAACATCCGAGGACCGTGCAGCGGTGATGGAACTTTGCCAAAAGGCTGTTTCTGATGAGGTTGGAAGTGCAAAGCTTTGGCGCCTCTATGGAGACTGGATGTGGCATTTGTTCAAGACTGCCTACGATATCTCTGGATTGTATGAAGGAAGCGCTCTGGAAGCACATCCAGTGGTAGGTCTGGTTATGTCACAACAGCGCTGGACGGATGAGGATAAAGCTCTCGGACCCGAGCTATTCCAGTGGGACAGCATGCTCGATGTTTGGCGCTCTGGTGTGAAAGCTACATCATGGCACATTAACGACTCGCAGGTCGTGTGGGATTCGTTTATGCAGATCTTGCTAGCAGACTTAGCTAGCAGTCCTTCGGATGTCAAAGTGGACGAGATCAAGCGACTCTTCAGCGACCGCCTAGGTACACCACATGCGACTTGGAATGACACTTTCCAAACCTTTTCGCAGTTCATTTCACAATATGTAAACCAGTCATACGAAATGATTATGGTAGAAACCAATCAGCAAGCTGTGCACGCGAAGAATGAGTTCTCCTTACGCGCAGAGAACGAACAGAAACTGGCTAGTGCTGCCGCTTCTGGTGACAGGAATACTGAATGGACTGTAATGACTGAATATCTTGACTGGGAGGCTACACAGACGAAACAACATACTGCATCGCGTGCTAGCTTTGATCTATTTAGTGCTCTGTATGAGAGAGCACACTTACGTTTCCCTACTGATGCTGAGCTGTGGGAAAACCACGTTGACGATATTACCGAGCACCCAAGAGCAGATACTCAATTGCTGCCGCTAATATACAATGCTACACGGCATTGCCCCTGGTCTGGTAGTTTGTGGTCGAAGCGTCTTATTGCTCTTGAACTATCTGGTAGCGCTTTCGAGGCCATGGAAGACACGAAGCACCATGCTACAAGCACTGGCTTACTGGAAGGAGTTGGAGGTATCGAGGAGCTGATCAAGGTCCAGACTGCTTGGTGCGGTTTCCTCCGTCGACGAGCTTTCGATTCAAATGCAGGAGAAGATGAAGCCGATATGGCAGAAGTCGGCATTCGATCTGCTCTTGAGGGAATCAAAACACTGGGCGAGAAGATCCAAGGCAAAGCCTTCAAAGGTGATCCTGACTTCCAGGTTGAGCGAATCTACCTCAAATTCTTGACACAAGCATTAAGGCATGATGAGGCTAGGGCGTTCTGGGAGAAGCTGAGCACGTCGCATGGTGATGGATGGGAGTACTGGGAGCGATACTATACCTGGGAACTGGCGATATGGTCAAGAAGCGCACCAGGCAAAAAGCTGCCTCCTCCATTACATGCGACCTCTGTACTACAGAAGGCCGTTCACTGGCCGAACCTGGATTGGCCTGAAAAGATGATTGAGATGTACTTGCATCACTGTCGACAGCACGAAACAGTACGCAAGGTTCAGGAAGCGCATATTGAAGCTCGGAAAGCCTCGAAAGTGGTCGCTGCGCGTCGAGCAAAGGAAGCTGAAGCTGCAGCTGTAGCCCAGTCACAATATCAAGCGATGGATGTCAGTGATGATGCCACGAACACCAGCAAGCGGAAGCTGCGCGACGGAGAAGACCTTTATGAGTCGTCTGCGAAGAGAACAAAATCGACGTTTGAGTCTGACCAACCACAACACGATGCTTTTTCGTCAGAAACAGCACAAGTGAAGAGAGATCGAGAAAACACTACCGTGATTGTCAGGAATATTCCATCGTCCACTACAGAAGCACGACTGGAACAGTACTTCCGTAGCTGCGGAACCTTGCTAAGTGTTACTATTGTCCCCGACGAGAACGACTCTACTGCCACTGCAACGCTTGAGTTCGAATCTAAGGAAGATGTACTATCTGCCATGACAAGGAACATGAAGATATTCGATGGCAACGCAATAGAGATACAAGTGGGCACCGGCACAACACTATATGTCACAAATTACCCACCAGAAGCTGACGAGGATTACATCCGCAACCTCTTCAAGCAGGTTCGTAGTTCATCACTTCACTGTACCTAAATGCATACTAATCTGACTTCACAGTTTGGTGACGTTGTCGACGTCCGATTCCCATCTCTCAAGTACAACACCCATCGTCGCTTCTGCTACGTCCAATTCATCACATCAGCAGCAGCGCAAGCTGCGACGTCCATGCACGGCAAAGCCTTGTCAGGTGGACTCACACTCCAAGCTCTTCTATCCGATCCCGCAGCGAAGAAGAATCGCGAGGGAGCCAAGCGCGAAGGACGTGAAGTGTACGCTGGCAACATGCACTACAAAGCAACCAACGCAGACATAGAAAGCCTCTTTTCACCATACGGCACGGTCGAGTCTGTACGTGTGCCTCGCAATATGGAAGGAAAAGCCAAGGGCGCCACCTTCGTCATTTTCGCAACCAAAGAAGAAGCCAAAGCCGCTGCAGAAGGCCTCAACACGAAGGATTTCATGGGCCGCATCCTCAAAGTCGAGGTATCTACTGAAAACGCCAAAGGCTCCAAACGCAGCGCGGCCACGATCATCTCGAACGCCTCCGCATCACCTGCACCCGAGCCATCCACCGGCGCAGGCCCACCCTCTGCAGACATTCCCAACATCGCCCCGCAAGACTCCACCGGCGTCCCAATACCAAAGCCCGCGACCACCACTACCACCGCCACCACCTCCACCACCGCCCACACTCGTCCTAGCCACCACGCCCGCACACTTCGCCTGCGCAACATCCCCGACACGATCAACGATGCTCGCATTCGCGCTCTTGTAGAACCCTACGGCGCTCTCAAGAAAATTACAGTGCGCCCTGAGAAACACGAAGCCCACGTCGAGTTTGTGAATCAGGCGGATGTGGGCCGCGCGGAGATGGCGCTGCAGGGACATGAAATTGTCAAGGGTGTCAAGATAGAGGTGGGTATCCCTGGGAAGAAGGATGATGGCGGAAAGAGTGGTGGTGCTGGTGGTGGCGGTGATGGTGGGATGGGAGGAAAGGCTGCGCCGACGTCGATGCCGTTTGCGCCGATTACGAGCACAAGGAGGCCGCAGCAGGGACAGGGCAAGAGGGGTGGGTTGGGCATCAAAAGAGGTGGTGGAGGGATTACGGGTGCTAATGCAACGCCCACGAGAGGTGGACGAGGTGGATCACGAGATTCGGAGATGGGTGGGCAGGATGGAGGTAATGCAGGAGCAGGATCTGGAGCCGGTACGGCGGGCAAGTCGAACGACGACTTCAGGAAGCTCATGGAGGGCGGGAAGTGAGCGGAGCGGTCACACTGGCGATTGTGAGGGAAGAGCCGGAGCTGCGAAGAATATTGACGGGAATGTCAACATGAGTGCGAATACCCAGCGAGGAACGAGGATGACATGTCCATTCACAGTGACAGATGATGCAGAATCAGACAAAGATGAACGTCATGAGGTGGAGCAGACCAGTGAATGGATGCTGCTGCAGCAAGATTGGCACAGAGGACATATACGAAGTGTATAGACGTATAGACGTACGTATATCAACAACATGATACGCTCACGACACCAATTCACAGATGATGATGATGATGATGATGATGATGATGTATTGCGTGCTGTCCTCGCCAAACTGCCTTGATGCACAGAGACCTGCGCCCTTAATGTCCACTATTCGGACTGCGTTCACTTCCTCGACGTTACTGCCAGGCCGCGTGATGGTATGCTGCTAGGCCTGCTGTATTCTGTCCTATGCGTGATCTTGCAGATTCTGGCGAGAGGTATCGTGATCTCCCATACCCATCCAGGTTGCTCGTGGCGTGTCACCATGTGCACTTCAAGGAGCTTGACACATCTGGGAGAGTGCCGTGACGTCCAGGAAGCAGGAGGTCTACAAGGATAAATGGATGAAGATGGGACGAGGAGCTGACCCGAGCATAGCCAAAGTGAATGCTCCTGCTCCTGCTACTACTCCTACTGTGTGAAGCATGCCGCAAGATTTGGGAGGAGCAGAAAAGCGTGTAGAAGTGATTCTTGTACTACTCATTCACATTGAAGTCTCAAATCTATGCCCCTTGTAACCACCTCGCCACGCCTGTGGGAGTGCCATACCCTTCTATCCTGCCTCAGATCCATGCCTACAAATCCACTCCATCCATCGCAGCCTCAATCACCCTCGCCTCTTCCAGCCCAGCCTGATAACCTCTCCACTCCCTCTCAGCCCACTTGACATTCGCCGTGCCCGCCTGCAGCTTTCCCTCGCCCTCCAACTTCCATGCGCTGAGCCCAAGTCTGTTGTGTCCGCACCGTAAGTACGGTCTTTTCTGCTGGAGAGTCCACAGTGCATCCTGTTGCGCTTCACGGCTGGCGTACCCGAGCACGACTTTCACAAGGTCGCGACAATGGTCGCGCTGGGTCTGATGATTCGACAGTGGGACTGCTGACAACAGGTCTTTGGACAGGAGGCGACCGATGTAACGGGCGAGATCGTAGCAGATGGTGGGTCTGCGAGGTGCTGCGAATTCAGTGACATTGGGATCTTCAAGGTCGCTGGTGATTTGGATGGCGAATTCGTGGTGTTCGATTGCCAGTGCCGCGTTATTAGGGGCGGGAACGAAGATTCGGGTAGCATGGAATGGAAAGTGACCCATGCGGAGGTAAGGGAGGTTTGTGCTGTCAACGGGCGAGCAGGATCGGCGGGGTGTGCTCGAGAGACTGGGAAGCCGGACGCTGCGACTGTCATCGTCGATGGCGTAGAGGGAGTCGGAGTGATGATAGTCATTCTCATGGTAAAGACCCTCGCTGTATTCACGACGTTGGTGATCGTAGTCATTGTTGCGACGAGGTTGGACAACAAGGTCGTCTTCGTCATGGCGATCATGATCATAGTCTCTGTCATGGTAATGCCAACTATCGTTCGCGACAGGGTGGTTTCCAGAGTACTCTCGACGATCTCGGTCTTGCCATCTGTCGTGCCGGGTGTGGTTTGTGTCGTGAACAGAACCGTGGCGGCCTCGCTCATACCAGTCCTCGTGTTCAGTATGATGGAGATCGTGAAAGGAGTCGCGGTGGTTCTGATCGTGCCAGTCCTCAAGGCCAATCTGGCGGTGGTCATAGAAAGAGTCTCTGCGATTTTGCTCGCACCAATCTTCATGCTGCCTGTGGCGATGGTTGTGGAATGAGTCGTGGTACTTTTGCTCGTGCCAGTCTTCATGCCGAGAGTGGTGGTGATCGTGGTGATAGTCGTTGCGGTCGTACTCGTTCCAATCCCCGTGCTGAGTGTCGCGACAGTCGTGAACAGAGTCACGTCGGTCTCTCTCGTGCCAGAGCTCGCGCTGAGGGTAGCGATCATCGTAGTGCTCTTCGTCACCATCGTGATTTCGACGATAAGAGCGGTCGCCATCGTACCTGTACTGACTGTGAGCTCGATCATCATTGTCTTGTGTATTGTCATAATCATGCACATCTACAACATTCAGCGCAAAGGTCTTTGTCTGAGGAACAAAGCTTGCCTCAGGACCATAGTCTGGACTGCTGCGACGAACGCGCTCCTCAACATACTTGTCTCCGGTGCGCAGATTGTCATCGTCATGATCATGATGGTAGCGCAAGTGATCAAAACACTTTTCATCGTGCCGAGTATTGCCGTCATTAGAATGAGAAGGTTCGCGAGCGAGTCCTTCAACGCTTGCATCGTCAGAAAAAATGATGATACGATCCTTTGTATTCATGTAATCGTCAATCAGATCACGAAGCTGATTATCGTTTCTCTTAGCAAGTTCAGTGTAGACAACACTATAGTATCTTTCATGAGCAGAAACAAAAACACGATGATCCGAGACGTGAGGGGACATGGCAAAGTCATCGCCGAAGCTGGTGGAAAGCGGCGAGCGTAAGTGATCATTGTTGCCCCTGTGACTGTCGTAAGTGTTGTGAGTGTCGTGACCGTTGTCGAAAGCAGTCTTGAGCTTCTTCAGTTCAGCTCTGTCACTTGTTGTTTGCTTTTGTTGCTCATCATTCAAAATCTCAATCACTTCTGCAGTTATCGGGACCGAACGGTAGATAACCTCGCCAGCTTCCTCGACAGCAAGCTTTTGACGTTTGCCATGCTTCTCAAAGACTGAGGTTTGAATTGGAGCATTGTCACTTGCAGTCGATTCTCGATCTCGTTTGTGACGCACAAGAGCTGATTCAGAATTTGCTTCGTTCATTGTATATATATATAGTCAGTAGTACACAAGTCACAGGCAATACAAGGCTTCCCCCCGACGACTGTTTGTCGCAATGCGGCGAGGAGAGGTGGTGTTGTGAAGCAAACCAAAGATCGACCAAAGCTGGAGCAAGCAAGCAAGCCAAATAGTGGGGCAGCCAGCGAGAGGCGCCCTGACGAACTCTATTTCAAGGACGGAGAACTGGGGCTGAGACCACCAACATTCGACAATCGACAATCGACAATCGACAGGGCATCTCTACTTCATTCTTTCTTTCTTGCCTGCTTTCTTGTGCTGGCCTGCTGCTTCGATCTTGTCGTCGACGACTCTTTTGCCATCTATTTCTGGCCTTGACGCTTCTGCCAGCACCCTCATCTCGCTTACTGCATCACACAACCTCGTGCCACGTCAGCCAAACATAGCACTAGACAGCTAGCATCACGTAGCAAACCAACCAAACCCGGCGTCAACAACCACACAAGCTTGTTTGTCTGTAGATCAGACAGCAAAGCATTACGAGCTCAGTTCAAGAGCTCTTGGACATCCTGCTCAGGAGACATTCACGCAACCGCCAAACTGTCTTCCTTAATCCTTCAACCACTCAGAGCAACATTTGCGAAGCCGGAACGACCACAGCCCAGCAGATCTTCCTCCTATAGTATGAGCTCAGCGAGAACGAGGAAGAGGAGGTCGAGTAGCTTGATGTATTCGGAGCCACCAGAAAGTTTGGAACATATCAGTGATCAGTCTGCACTACCCAACCTAAACTCTGAATGGGTCAATGCAAAAGGTTAGACAGGAATGGCTGAGCACAATGACATGGGCAACACTAACACGACTGCAGGAGCATGGGTCGTACACTTTGTCATTATCGTCGGTCTAAAGATATTCTACAATATCATCCCTGCGTTTTCCCAGGAAACATCATGGACGCTCACGAACATCTCCTACATGCTGGGATCGTACATCATGTTCCACTGGGTGCAAGGCATCCCGTTTGATTTCAATGCAGGAGCCTTTGACAACTTGAACTTGTGGGAGCAGATTGACAATGGGGATCAATACACACCGGCGAAGAAGTTCTTATTGGCTGTCCCAGTTGTGCTCTTCTTGGTCAGCACACACTACACGCATTACGACTTGATGTACTTTGTGATCAATTTCCTGGCGACATTGGCGGTGGTGATACCCAAATTACCGGCGGTGAGTTCGGGCGTACGACATGTCAAGACAATCAGATTACTGACCAACTGGGTAGTTCCACCGGATGAGAGTATTGGGAAAGTGAACGGGGCGCGATTATTCTGGGGCCAGGTTTTCATATCTTCTCTGTATCATTCAAGACTTTGTTTGGAAAACAAATGGACCGAGCTCATTGCTGAGACATTGTGCTTGTTGTTGTTGACTGAGTTGTGCCACGTCCATCAGCCTTGCTGAGCGGCTCCTCTACGTTGGATTGAGCTGCCTTGATCTCGCGACTACCACAATTTGACCCTCTCAGGTCAGTGCCGTCAAGGGAGCTCTTATCAGGCTGTTCTAATCCGTTGTGATCTGTTGTTGACCCCTACTGTTGTGGTTTTCCACTCCTGATACGTTCCTACTACCACTATACTCCGTCCAACTCAGCGACTGTGACTGGCTCAAGCCAAGCCAAGCCAATCCAGAGCAAATCCTCTCAAAGCATTTCTACCACCGTTCCGTTCATCCTCTTAATTTCATCCTCGTCACGTGCCCACGTGATCCGTGACGTGATGTCCTTATCGGCCACTTCGACTGACTCCGCGAACTCTTGAGAAATGTCCCAATTCAACGTGAGTTCACAAAGCGCATGTCAGAATGACCTACTTGCTGATGCCGATCCCAGGCACCTCCATCCTTTCGCTACCCTCGCCCCAAGCCAGCACCGCCAGCACGATCTCCCACGCGCGCCCAAGCATTACCACGGCTGCAAACACCGCAATCGCAACCGCAACCGCAATCGCAATCGCAACATGACCGCCGACGGCAGTCGAGAACGCACAAGCAGTATGAAGATGGAGCAAGAGATCCCGAATCGGAAAACATAGTAGCAGGGGAGGAAGAGCGCGAACGTCGGCGTGCAGAGCATGCCGTCGGCAGGGCAGGACACGACCTTGCACACGACGAGCAGGTGACGCGGCGTACATGTGACGAAGAAATGCTAGACTGGAATCTGAACACGGCAAGCGAGGCCTCACAGACAAGAGCAAGACAGGACGTCCCTACTTCAGCACAGCCGAAGCGCCGGCGGCTCGATGCTCCTCCTGGGTCAGGGCTCAATGAGAACAACGAGACAGGCTTTCCTCGGCCGACCTCGAAGCACTTCCAGATGTCAGCCTCGACGGGACACACAAGGCGTGACATAGAAGGAGGAAAAGCAGCAGCAGCAACACCCACATTCAACACTCCACGCACATTCCGCGCCGTCATGCCTCCTCCTTCTCTCACACCAGCACGCCCCTCTCCAGCTGGCACAACCATGAACGCCAGCACAACCCCAACCACAAACTTGGACACACCACCCCAGCGTCCGCGCTTCCTCCCTCCCACATCCACTATCAACAGCAACATCGACGCCACCAGCACCTCTCCATCCCACCACACCCCGTTCCTCCTCCATCCCTCCAATCCCAACCTCCCGCCCCCTGCAACAGCCCTCCCCGACATCTTCTCGCCGCACAAGCGGAAGCAACAGCGATATCTTCCCGGCGGCTTTGCGGATCAGGTAAGGGGGTGGTTACTGGATGTCGGTGCGGGCGGGGTCGATGTGCCGAGGGCGCTTGCTGGAGTTGCGGTGGGCAGCACGGGAGGACGACGAGATGGAAGGGGAGCGCAAGGGGAGGTAGAGCTGGAAATTCAAGATGTATGCACGGCTGCGGCGGGTGGAGGGGTAGGGAGTGTTGCTACAGGTGTTGCTCGATCGGTTGGAGCTCAAGGTAATGCACCTGTCCGAGTCGTACTGGCTGGGCATGGTGGTAGCGGCAGCGGCGCTGGTGGCAACGATTGTGTCATGCGAGCAAGGAGTGGGCGTGATGCAGACTTGAGGCCGGGGAGGAAGGTGGTTGTGAGGATGCCTGCTTGGGAGATTGAGGTTGAGGTTCAACCTGATGTGGGACCTGGTGAGGGGCAGGCTGGGGCGCGGGAGAGAGAGGAAGAGGAAGAAGGAGAAGGAGAAAAGGAAAAACAGACGTGGGTGGTGTGTCCAGCATGGCGAGCCGCATAGCCCGTGCTGGCTTCCTCCCGAATGTCCTAGGGCTTGCGAGCTCAGGACATACTATATGATACCACGACTGATTCACGCTACCACGCTGCCTTACTCTGCTGTGTAGCCGGGAGGGAAATCCGCGCTAATACGGCAATATGCGCTAGACTAACAGACTATAACAACCCAACTTCAACGATCTGAAGACAGTCTTGAGTGTGAGAATGCGTGCGCTATGCTATGTAGATTCGCACTGCCCATTCTCAGACCGTGCAACCACTCACTACCTCCTCCCTGCTTCTCTCCTCCTCATCCCAACTTCTTTCCACGCGTCCTCGAATGCTGTTGGCCTGCTCTTGCATCAGAGTGGTCGAGGGTAAGTGGAAGGTAAGTTGATATCGCAATTGAAGACCTTGACTGAGACAAACAGAGAAACTCCTGCGCTATGCTATACAGATCGTCTATCACCACCACCATTCAAACTCCTACACTCCTACCTTCCTCGCCCTAGCTTATTTCGCCTCAATCGCCCTCGTAATTCCTACCCGCACTCTTTCTCTCCTTCTCAACCTCCCTCCACGCATCCTCGGACGCCGTCGGCCTCCTCTCCAAATGCTCATCCTCCTCTCCAAGTCCTCATCCTCCTCTCCCAGTCCTAAGCCTTCCACTTCATTTGAGTGGGTGGGGAAGGCGGCGGCCAGGGCGGTGGTCCGGGAGGTGGAGGATGCTATAATATAGGTCATAGCTGGGCGGACAAGGTAGTGGAGATTTTAGTCGGGGATGGGAAGGGAAAGGTCGAGGAGGATGATATCACACTCTACGTACCAAGTAGGGCGCAGGCGCACTGAGAAACAAAGGAAGCCATGCAATTAAGATTGTTGAGAACTTTCAGCAATGAGAGAAAACGACGAACGCCCGCGCTATGCTACAAACTCTGAACTTGACAATCTTTTCACGTACCAACCTTCTACCTCCTCCCTGCACTCTTCCTCTCCTTCTCCACCTCCCTCCACGCATCCTCAAACGCCGTCGGCCTGCTCTCCAAATCATCCTCCTTCCACTTCATCGCCCTAATCATCTTCATGGCACCTGTGCCCAGCCCCATGCTTTGCCCCATAATGATGCACTCACTGACCCCCTCAATGGTATCCTTCTTCCCCTTGACCGCCGCATCAAACAAATGATCCGGCGTCTTCTCAAAACTCGCCAACTGCAACACACTATCTCTCATCTTCGCCAACCCAAACCTCGTAATCCCCAGCACAACCCCCTTGTACGTCATGACATCCGCCAGCAATGCCATATGTCTCGGATCGATATCCATCTGCGCGCCCATGACGGCGTCGAGTTCGGCAATGATGGTGGACCGCGCGGCTTCGATGCCAAGCACGCTGTTCATTTCCATGACGTTGTTGCATTTTGTTTTGGAGCCGTCGATGCCTTCGGTCGTCATGCAGAGTTTGAGGCCGTAGCCTTCGACGAGGAGTTCGTTGGGCTCGCCGCCTTTGGGGTATTGGCCGCTGACGCCCTGTTTCTTTGCGATGATGGCGCGGGCGGCGTCGGGGTAGCCGCGGATGACGACGTCTGGGATGGCGCGTTTGAGGTTTTGGAGGCGGATGAAGGGTTCGTCGTCTTTGTCTTTTGCGAGGGACTTGCTCTTCTTCTTGACGTCAATGTCGGCGTCGAGGGAGATGTTCATGAAGTTGCCGTTGATTGCGATATTTTCCTTCTCCACACCGAGCCCGCGCGTCTTATGGATTGCCTGAGCGATCTGGTCGGCACGTAGGTTGAGTTGCAGCTTGTTGACCGTTTCGGCGTCGATCTTGATGCGGATGTAGCAGCTGCTGGCAGACCAGGATTCGGAGACGTAGGAGATGACATCGCGGAGGTAGGTCTTTTCGATGCGGCCTTTGACGAGACGAGCGGCGTCTTCGCTGAATTGCTGGTACAACTCGCATCGGATGACGGGCGTGCTGATGCGTTTGGAGGCATTGATGATTTCCTTGATACGTGGGACACCCTGGGTGATGGACATGCCGGCGACACCGGCGAAATGGAAAGTCTTCAATGTCATCTGAGTACCGGGTTCACCGATGGATTGAGCTCCAACAGCACCGACAGCGTGACCTGGCTCTGTCTTGGCTTTCATGTATTTTACCTTGCAGAGCTCGAGAAAGTCGTCCAGACTCGTTCGGGAGACCTTTGCGATTCCGTCGGCAACGGCTCTAGCTCTTACATCTTCACCTGTCACTTTATCGCTCGCGCTATCGCCCCCTTTGAGACCAACATGTCGTCGAGCGTCCGAAAGATTGGCAGCCTGCTTGTTGACGAATTCTTCGACCTCGTTGAGGAAGCCTCGATGCGCTTCGAGTCCGTCGATGTGCATGGATTCGGTGGACTCATATGGTAAGAGCTTTTCGAAAAGATCCCTTCTCTCCAATTTCTTGCGTTCCAAGTCCAGTGTTTCCTTGACTTTGTTATTGATCTCATAAGGTAGCAGACTTCGCTCTTTATTGTCCCACTTCAGTGTTTGAGCATGCTTGAAGGTTCTTTCAAAGTGTACAGGTTTGGCCTTGCCTTCCATATCCACTGGGTCGAGGTTGTCGTCACCAAAGACGAACTGCACGATACCATGGCTGGAGTTCCTGACAGTAGTGTCATATTGTGCAGACAAGTCCTCGAGCGACTTCATAAGACGTCTAGACATGTATCCAGTTTCAGCAGTTTTGACAGCAGTATCGACCAGACCTTCACGACCGGACATGGCGTGGAAGATGAACTCATAAGGTGTGAGTCCAGAAAAGAAACTGTTCCGGACGAAACCCTTCGCTGGTGGTTGACGACCACCTTTCTGGAAGTGAGGCAATGAGCGATCGACGAACCCATCGATAACACGACTACCACCAATAATCTGCTGTCCGACAGTGGCAACCATTTGAGACACGTTGATGTTTGATCCTTTCGAACCTGACTTGGCCATGATGACAGCCGAGTTCCAGTTGCTCAACTCGGCAAAACAGATGGCACCAGCTGCAGCACGAACACCACTGAGTTCACCAGAAATCTTGTTCTCCATAGTTTGCTCTTCGTCGCATCCAGCATCACGAGCTAATCTTCCTTCCTTGTATTGCTTGATGTAGTCGTCTACTTTGGCGTAGGACCTCTCGACGAGTAACTGCTTCTCAACAACCAGATTCTTGCCAGGTGTGACATCACCGATACCAATCGAAAATCCTTCGTTAGCGAGCCATCGGGCAGAGAGCTTCGCAAGCCTGTTCATACATTGTACCGCACGGTCTGGACCATAGTCACGCATCAGGACGTAGAAGATTGAACCTTTCTTTCCTTCACCGACAGTCGCTTTGTCCATCACACCGCACATGATCTCCGAGTTGCGGATGACAAGCCAGGTGTCTGTCTCGACCAGATCGTTCGCGACACCTGGTTTCGGACGAAATTCCTTACAAGGTGCATCGAGATTGATCATTATTTCTGACTTCTTGTTTGGTCTCATCAGGACGTTGAAGACTTGCTTCCCAGTCCACAGGCGCTCTGGTTTTAGGATTGTCGGCTCTGGCAGGTCGATATCGAGTAGGCCCTTGGTCTTGCGCCACCTAGCATCACGGTCCTTCTCGTTGACAGGGTCGCGGACACCATCGGCGTTAAACATATAGCAAAGAATCTGCACAAATGTCTTTCGGTCAAAGAATCTATCCTTACTACTCAGAAGATATGTTGCTGTAATGAAGTCTTGCGTTGCAGAAATGATAGGAGTTCCATCCTTGGGAGTCGTCAGATTGTACTTCACACCCATCAATTCCATCGCTTCTGCTCTTGCTTCTTCTGTTTGAGGTAAATGTAGATTCATCTCGTCGCCGTCAAAGTCGGCGTTGTAGGGCGAGCAGACACATTCGTTGAAGCGAAATGTCCTCCACTCTCGAATTTTGGCTCTATGAGACATGATACTGAGTTTGTGAAGTGACGGCTGACGGTTGAAGAGCACAACATCTCCATCCTCCATATGTCTCTCAACGATGTCGCCGTCGACAAGCTGGTTAGCCTGTTGTTTGAGCTTCTCCACACCACCTCTGGCCATAACTTCGAGAACAATCTTTCTGCCTGTTGCCTTCTTGATGATATAATTTGCACCTGGATGCTTCCGAGGACCCCGCATCACGCAAAGTCTAAGCTTGTCGTGATTACCTGCGTAGACTCTTTCTGGATATGTCATTGTGACAGCGACTCTCGTAGGCACACAAACCTCCTCGATACTCAAATTAGGGTCTGGAGAAATGACTGTTCTGCTGGAGAAATCGACACGCTTTCCAGACAAGTTTCCTCGAAATCGACCTTGCTTGCCCTTCAGGCGTTGACAGAATCCACGAATAGGCTTTCCAAAGCCAGCTTGTTGCAAATTTGGAACATCACTGTTTATGTACATTGCCACTTGAATCTGCAGATAGTCCCACTGCTCCATGATGGTCTGTACTGGCTGACCTTTTTCGATCCCGGCACGAATGATGCCGCTTATCTGGACAATGTCACCAAGCTTGTTCGTGATGTCATCTTCATTGCTAGCACCTTCTTGTTGCACAGATGGCCGGATACTGACAGGTGGTGCTGGTACATACTGCCAAATGAGCATCTCAGGTTTTGTTTCCACGGGGTTCATGCCTAGCAGCTCGCAATCTGTATCTGTGATTCTTCTGAACAGGTTTAGCACTCGCAATGGATTCATGTCATCAACGGCCTTCTTGAAATGCTTCTCAATGTCAGCGTTATTCTTCTTGGCTTCCTCAAATGACCTGTCGTAGATGACTTTGCTCATCGGTGCGACCTTGCTTTTGGCTGTCGAGTTGATATACCATCTATACCGTTCATGGATGATCTTCAGCGCGTGACCAGTGACTTTTTTGACTGTGCCATTGACACTGTTGCAGTGCTGACAGTAATGTACTTTCCGAGCATCTGCTTGAACCTTTTTGAAGATCTGATCACGCTGCATATTATCTCGGGCCCGCCGGAAGCTCTTCAGATAGGATCTCCCAGCCTCCTCGTCGAGCATGACGCGCGAGCAATCCTAGAATAGTTAGAACGATGATACTTCTTGGATCATCAGGCGAATGCCGAACCTTGCAGATGCAGTGCAGAATCTCAATGATCTTCTTCAAGAATCCCACATGAAACGCAGGTAACGCAAGCTTGACATAGCCAAAATGGCCATTACAGTCCTTGAGCTGGCGATGACAGGTATC
>Ga0058702_10000413_pt1 | contig 18417 bp, 20 predicted proteins | sample AgamicOrSfe_FD_83781 | JGI IMG/M metagenome (GOLD analysis project Ga0058702, IMG submission 83781) | Agave microbial communities from Guanajuato, Mexico - Or.Sf.e | ecosystem: Host-associated > Plants > Phyllosphere > Phylloplane/Leaf | place: Guanajuato, Mexico | collected 2012-05-30 | reverse complement strand
TAACATAAGCGTGGATGTATGAAGCAAGCGCGAAGCAAGCATCCAGCGAGGCGCTCCAGCAAGGCGTGATCCGGTGAGGCGCAGCGCAGTGTCGTGTACGGTAGAGCCGCAAGTGGCGCGACATCAAGTGATTCAGCCTTCCACAAGTTCCAGTGGCGAGGAGCAAGCACGAAAGGTGCAGCAACAATGTCCATCTGCTCACACAATCTCGATGAACTCCTCCAGCCCAGCCATCCACTGCGTGAACTCTGGATCTTCCTCCTCTTCCTTTTCCTCGTGTTGCACAACTACTGCATCGTCACCGTCATCGTCGCCATCGTTGCTTTCGTCGACCTGGTCCCTGCCGACTTCCACAATGGTTTCGAGCTCAGGGCAGGAAGTGGATTGGCAGGTAGCGTTCTCGTCGTCTTCGACGATTGTGTGGACTATGTCGTTGGGATCGTGTACAGCGGGAGCATAAAAGCTAGTATTGGGGCTGGGGTTCATGTGGATGCCGTATTGTGGCGTCTGCTGCAGCGGTGCCGGCATCTGTATCGGGTCGTCTGCGCTGACCATATCAAGAAAGTCATACACTTCGTCTGTGTTAGTAGTGCCAGCTGCATTGGCATCGGCACGGAACGCAACCCCCGTGGCTGTGAAGGCGCCGTGGACGATTGGTGCTGTGGCAATAGTCATGTCCGTCGCAGCGTCGTGGTCATATGGTGATTTGGACGTACGGCCATGGCGGCTGAGTGGACGCTGCGAAGTCGAGGACTTGGTACGAGGCAGGGTATCGATATTGCCGTATTCCACATCGCTGAGTGCCACGAAGCGTTGCGAGTCTAGGTGATCTGACTTATGACCGAGAATTCCTGTCGTGGTCGGTCCCACTCGTGCTTTCTTCGTCGGAAGCTGAGAAGCAAGGGTGATACCAGAACGCTTCCCCGAACCAGTCGCTGATATGGCACGACCATCATTCTGGGGCGTGTCCGAGCTCAGATCAATCTCGTCCCATTTCTGATTCTTCTTCGAGGTCTCCGGACTGCTCGTCAAGAACAAGCCTTCACTTTTGGCGGCAGAGTTTGCTTTATTGCTAGGACGAAAGATGGAACGACCACTAAATGAATCGAGAGTCAACGCTGGGCCATCCGCGATGACGTCGTCGAAGTCGATATCATCACCGCCGAAGTCGGTGTCGTTTGAGCGAGGGCGCTTTGTAAGGGCCGATTTGGACTGCTTGAATTGTTTTGCGGAAGAAGTCTTTTTCGAGGCTGTGAATGGGTCGGTATGGACGACTACTGGGATTTTCTTGGTCTTTGTGCTCTTCGAGGGCGCGTCCTTCTCGTTGGGCGTGTCATCTACTTTGTCTTCCACTTGCTTTGGCTTCTTTGGCTTAGGTGGCTTGTCCAGGCCATTTTGGCAGCACGGATGTCTGCAGCCCGCTTTATCAGTACAAGGGTGCCTACATTCCCAGTTGCCATTTGGTAGCTGCTTTGGTGTGTAGTCTGCCAAGGACGTGTCCTTGTCATTCGACCGCTCACTGTGCTTTGCAGACTTGCGTGATGTGCCCGACCCTGCCAATGTAGGCAGCTCTTTCACGACATCATCAATGTCCTCAAACTCGTCGTCTCCAGCAGCAACAGCGGCAAGGTCAGCATCATCAATTTCATCGTCAAAAGCTTCAGATGGATCCCTCGATCGACCTTGGGGCTCGACAGAAGGATAAGGAGAGACTCGTGACAGGATCGGTCGATCTTCCTCCATGTCGGTGATCTTTGGGAACAAGCCAGAAGCGATAGCTGGTTTCAGCGTAGCCATTCTTTGTGTGCCAGCAAGATCATCACAGGCAACGTAGCAGTTGATGAATTGTTGAGGAGTGGCTAGATCGGCTTGGAACTGTACCTCGAAACCATTTCCCACTTTCTGAGCACTGCACAATATTAGCGTTGTTGTATCTGATCTACTAAGGGCTCCTTACCTCAATCTACAGAAGTGGAGGAGATGTCCATCGGGTACTGTCTCTGCCAGCATACAGATGTAGACTGGCCTCTGGCGATAATGACTTGGTGGTGTATCATTGACGAAGCCCAGCTCTGCTTTCAGGTGTATACGAAGACGTCTGCCTTTCCCTGTTGTCGCAGAGCGCTGTCACGGTCAGTGAAGCTCATCGCACGGAGAGAATAACAGGACTCACTGGCTGTCCTATCATCTTCAGGGCCACTCGCAACTTCGGGAATGACTTGAGCTCTGCGAGAACCTGCAGCCCGAATGGGGGATTCCTACTCAAGATTCCCTCAATCCTGTACGCCTCTGTTGCCTCGAGTTCCTCGATTGACCGAATACCTTGATTAGCAAGCTTTCGCACACCCACAGCACCAATCTGCTTGATCTGCAAGAGCTGCAAAGGCGAATCATCCCAAGCTCTTGCAGCCAGACTTCGAGAGAGCTCAAGAGCATTTCTGGTGGCGACAGAGTCTGTACTTTGGATTCGACAGTCAATGATGCAGCGTATCAGCCTGTTGATCACTTCGAAGATCAAAGTCGCCTCAGAATGTAGCTGTTGGGAATGTCCCCTGAATCTGTCGTCGTTTCGCGTATCAAGTCCACCTAAAGTAGCTTGAATGATCAGGCTGACTTTCTGGTATGGCTGCGCCAAGTCTACATGGAACGGAAACTTGATACACGGGCTGCTGTTGATTTCCTTGAACATTGCCTTTTCGCCAGACTTGATCCGGAGATGACTGAACTCGGAAGCTTGTGCAAGAGCGGAAAGCTGAGAGAGGTTAACCAGGGACCTCGAACGATGGTCATATTCATCCTACAATTTCGGATATCTTTGCTTTGTTCTTGAGAGCGATCAAGAGCTTCATCGTTTCGAATGGAACATAATAACGAGCCATGGCATTACCGTACTCTGTTGACACGACATTCCGACCACCTGCACCAGTGATGAGGTAGAACTCGTGTAGCATCTTCAGGTTGTGCTCGTAGAGTGATTCGATGATTTCGTTTACGCTATCGCCTGCCAACTTTGCTGTTGCTGTGTAGTACTGTAAGTTCTGGCCCAGACGTACATAAAAAAAGGTGCCTTTCAGCCATTGTCTCGCAGAGTCTCTATCATAGATAGTGCCAAGGCCAACTTCAGCGTTCTAGGATGCGTCAGCATTGAGATACAGGAAGGGGTATTCGATCTTACCATGTGTTCAATGAGGTTGAGGTGCAGCTTGCTCTCGAGAACTTCATTCCCTGAGACCATGTTCTCATAATGATTGACTTTCCTCGCCATCGTTATGATCACAGCTACGGCAGTCTGGCCGAATTGAGGGCGTCCAGCTCTTCCGAGCATCTGCATGACTTCCAAATCTGAGTACTCTGAGGCTCCAGCCTGACCATATACCATGGTATTCTTGATGATAACGAGATGACACGGTAGATTGACGCCGACCGCAAGAGTAGATGTGCAGCAAATAACGTTCACATTGCCGTCGAGATATGCTTGCTCAACGGCAGCTCGATCTTCGTTCGAAATGCCGGCATGATGGTAAGCAACTCCAGCAGACATGTATTCTGGTAATAAGTCAGTGCTATTAGCGGCAACACTTCCCTCATAAACGTACTTCGGAGCTGTGGATCGCGCACATTGACCTGCTTTTGCGGTCCGGACCAGAATTGGTACTGAGGTCGACTAGATGCCCACCAATTACTCAGCAAGGCCGCAGTGCCCTCACATGATTTTCGTGTGAAGCAGAATATCATCATTGGCTTTCGCTCGGTACCATACTCAGCTATGACATCAGGTAGTCTGTGGATGTGAGTCTCCAGTCAGACTCGTGACGTGCGCTGTACTCACTTATCTGTACATGTCGAATCAAAAGCAAAAACATTTTGGTGGTTATCCAGTCCCACCACGTACTTGGTCAGCTTGACGGGTCTGAATTCTTCACCAAAGACTTCTCTCCTGGCTGGTCGATGCGGAGTCGTGCTGTTCCTGCCGAGCCATCTCGCAACATCATCACTGTTTGGCACGGTAGCACTGAGAGCAATGAACCTGACCTCGGAGCCTACACTCTTCATCCGGGACACGACAGCCTCGAGACTAGCTCCTCTTTCTTCTTTCAAGATGTGCACTTCATCGATCAGAAACAGCTTGACCAACTCCATAAACTTCTTGTGATCTTTCCACTTCCTCGTCATGCTGTCCCACTTCTCGGGCGTTGTAATGATGATGTCCGCATTTGAGATTGCCTTCAGCTGGTATACTTCGGAGTCTCCTGTGATCTCAGCCACTTTGATGTCGAGATGACGGAACCTTGTCGACCAGTCTTTGTGTCTTTCTGTGCATAAAGCTTTGGTCGGTGCTTGATAGATGACCTTGAATGCATGAGGATCGGATGTCGTGATCAGGCGGCATATCGCAAGCTCGAGAATTGTAGTCTTCCCTGAGCCAGTGGGTGCAGATAGGACAAAGTTGTCGTCGCTATTGTAAACGCTGTCGAAGCATTTCGACTGGACGACGTTGAGCAGTGGATATGTGAAGACTGAGCGAATTCGATCAGGAAGAGATGATGTTGGCACTAAATCGATGCCCTGCACAACTGGGTAGCCATTCGGACCAATCGCTGCTCTTTGCGGCATATCCGAAACAGCTCTGAAACACGCGCACGAGCGAGGTAGAGTGTTCAGCCTGCCGATGCTGAAGCGGCTCTGTGCTGTGAATGAATACTTAGAGCTTAAAAGACATTACTCGAGATTGAAGTGAAGGGTTCATGTCGCAGTACAAGACGCAGAATGTTACAGGCTGAAACAAATGGTGCACGAGTCACGTGTACTTCAATAGCCTTACCTCTAGTGGAGACATCGCTTCGTCCATTTTCTTGATATATCTTTCACTCGTAACACTGACGAGGCCATTTAAGTCTTGGTCTACATTTACAAACACATCATGCGTCATAAAATCGTTACACATCTCTCTTGTCATGATAATGTCGTCTTTGAGACGATGGCCGGAGACCGAGTGGCGTACTGGTCCGCGAAGTAGACAGTCCAAATTCCTTCTGCATCTTTGACCTTGATGCTCTTGTATCATCCGAGTCGTCGAAGTAACCTCGGCGAGGACTTCCCTGTTGTTGCTTCTCATAATCTGTGTCGTCGCTTACAGTAAGTCTTGGGATTGGCGCCGACTGGCTATTATATAGCCAAGTAGCGCCAATGACAATGGCTGCTCCGATGATATACTATGACAATTCGTCAGAAGCATTCTTTTGTTGGGGTTTGAGCTGAACGGCCAGGGAGAGTGCCGTATCTTCCAGAACTTACGTGGAGGCTCGGTTCCAGATCCAGGAAGAGAAAGCTGACAACAAAGCTAATGATGATCCCGATACTCGTGGCAAAGTTCTTGGCGATATTGTCGGCATATTTGATGACAAGGCTGACGAGTACCCCACCGAAAGCTTGAAGCAGCACAACTGTAATCACAACCGAGTTGTATCCAGCCAAGAAACCATGCCTGGAAACCTCTTCGCCATCATTAAATAGAACGCCGATGAAGAGTGCCGGGAATATTGAGAAGAACGACAACTGCGTATTCCGGATCCACACGCCTGTTGAGTTCGAGCTGGTACCATCTTTCAGGACCATCTCAAAGTATACTCCTGCTAAACCAGACGTGGCACAAGCAACAAGGACCGCCAGCAGTCCGATCGTGCCATTCAGATGTGGATTATGTAGCTTGTAATCTTCGTCAATGCCTTGATATGTTGCTGATCGTTTCATCCATGCCTTGGCAGCGTCGACTCCGAGCAGCCTTTCGAATGACTGCGCGAACCATGAGCTTGCGGGAGTACCATGCCTACGAAGTATCGCTGATTCGGAATGCAGCGGTGCTTGTACCAGAGTGACCCCGATTGCAAGCATGAAGAGTGAAAGCCACTTCCGTCCAGTCAGTTTGCGTCGTAAAATGAGCACGCTGAAGAGTGCCGTCGTCAAGATTTTGAGCTGATAGGTGATTTGTAATGTCGAAGCGTCAAGATTGGATGCGGCAATGTATTGGAGGGAATTCTGCAAGCTGTATAATAAGGCTGGTATTGCCATTTTCCAGCTGTCACCAGTGAACACAGCCTGCAAGAGATCGCTGAAGAGAGTCGTCGCTGGCGCGTTGTGGAGTTTGCTTTGAAGCTCATAGAGTGCCATTGTAAGAGATATGGTGAACTTGATCACTTCGGACGCAAGTACGGCTGTTGACGGCAGGTATTTTCGTCCATCGACAAGTGGCATTATACGGCTGTAGTGCATGACCTTGCGGAAGGTCAGTTGAGATCCTCGAAGGCTATGTAGGAGCGTCACTCACGAGAATGAGTGTAGAGTTCTGTAGAGCTAGCTATCCAGTTTATGAGTATCTCTGATATTGAGCTAGAAGCGCATTGCTTACAAGCATGAGTGATAATATCTTCAAAGGCAACCCCGAGCGAGCCTCGGGAGCTCCTCTAATCACAACCATTCTTTGTCGCCGGGCCAGCGGTCCGGTCCTCGACTGAAGGTGGGTGGTCTTCAAATCCTGTACTGCTTGAAGAACGCAACGCGATCAGGCCGAGAGTTGTGGGACAATGTCCCGGACCAGGAAGACGCAGGCCTAGACTCGAGCAGCTCGATGTGTTCGCCTGTATAAGAGGGTGGTCCGTCCCTACGGCCTACGAAAGGTAGAGGATCAAGTGATGCTTCTGCATCAGAATCTTGCGGTGAAAGCAGACCGACATGAACGGCACGGAGATTGGTCTCCGCAGTTGTGATTTCTTACCCCAGATCGAAGCTTCATGAAGTGAACCAGGGTCCATGGTCTGGCGAGGGTGACCTCGTCGTAGTGATTACTTTGTTGGCAATTTACATGCTTCCGTCAACCTCCACGATGTCCTGAGCAACCTGTAGATGAGCATGCTAGACCGATGGTACTGACCACCACAGGTTGGGCAACTACCTATGCAAGACACGACGGACGGGTGGAAGCGAGTTTGCTAGGTATCCCGTGATATCCAATGATAACACATCTCCACGTGGACTCCACGTTCCCGTTCGACACTAGTTCTACATGTACCTTTTGGAGGGATGAAAGCGTAGTTCCCTATGATCCTGCGAAGACTTTTGAGAAATCCACTACTTCAGCTCATACACCTGTCGCCGCAAGCGAGCTGAGGATTTGGCAACCTCCAGAAGATGTCAGGTGATACTCTGTCTCGAGGACATCAGGCGCGGGTGTAAGCCGGTGACGGGAATGGCGCCACAACGATAGGGCGTACTGGCTACTATACTTAGCTTGGCTCGGACCGCTTACTGAATGCAGTAGTATCATATCCGCTGTCCTGCCACGTTCGGTTCAATCCATCCCAATCAAGATCATGTCAGCACTACCGAGTGCTGACCTCAACACATATATTGCTTGTACAGCTCTTCGTGGCTGCTTCTTCAAATCGCGCCCAAGCGCGTAAGAGTTTCTCCAGATCGGCCTTGTGCATTGTTGTACGAAACCAATGATACTGATCTGAAAAGAGCCCCGAAGCTCGACGTTGTGTGAGTGAAGCACTGGTTGTATCTGTGCACGCGCTTGTATTGCAGCTTTCGCAGCATCATGAGTGCAAGTAGAAAGCGCTCGGGCGTCTTCACACCTGACGAGTCCCAGACCACCGGCGCCGCCCAGGTCAAGAAGAAGCTTCGTGTCGAGAAGAGTCATCCCGACGGCATCAATAGACCCGGCATCAGCAGTGCCACTCAGTTCCTTGACAGTATCGACAAGATAACAGGCCTTGTCGTGTCAACATACAGCCGTGATGTGTGGGCAGACGTTGATCCGAATCCACAACACTACCTCGACAGTGGATGGCGAGCAACCCTGGCATCGCAGCTGAACGAGATCAATGCAACTGACGACGTGAAACTCGCTTGGGCATTGGTCAATACCAAACTCTCAAACAAGGGACTCATCGATGACAGAAATGACAAAGTGGTAAGACCATTCGACGAGGAAATCACGCGCAATATATCTCACTCTATCTAGCTCGAGAGCATCGTCAAGGTCGTCTCGTCGTTACAGAGTGGCTCGGATCACCAGAATTTCCTCTCAAATCTGTTTGTCAACAAGCTGTGGACACAGCTTCAGCATCCTCCGATGACCTACCTTGGTATGCTGACTCGCCGAAAATCTTCGTGGATGCGCTAATATGAGCTTGCAAACTAGGCACCAGAACATTCGCACCAATTGCTGGGCGCAAGCTGGATGTCGCGAATCCTGCACAAGGAGTGGCGGAGATCCAAGTAGATGCGCCGGAGGATTGGGTCTTCCATCAGGAGTGGCGTTATAGATCTGCCGATGGCACCAACAATGTGAGGAGAGAGACTGACTTACCCGTTGACTATTACTCACTTCTGTGCAGAGTAGGCTTAACCCACATCTTGGACAAGCCAGTTCGCCTTTTGCTCGTACAGTCAAGCCTGGGACCATTCTTCCTGCAAACTTGCCGGATCCTGGACTTGTCTTCGATGGTCAGTCACTCACAACTGTGTAAGGACAATCACTAACGATCCAGCAGAACTCATGGCGGCTGATAAAGATGGCGAAAGGCGAGAGCACCCAGCTGGCGTCTCGAGCATGCTATTCTACTTCGCGACCATCATAATCCACGGTAGTTTATGCCTTCCTTGCGAATTTCCACCTCTAATCTGCCTTCAGACTGCTTCGAAACGGACCCTCAAGATACGAACACTAACACAACCTCCTCATACCTCGATCTGAGTCCGCTGTATGGCAAGGACGGCATTCAGCAGAAGACTGTTCGAACGTTTTCAAATGGTACATTGAAGCCAGACACTTTCGCGGAGGGTCGCATCCTTGGTTTTCCACCTGGTGTGGCTGCACTTCTGATTTGCTTCAATCGCTATCACAATTATATTGTTAGCCAGCTCAAGGAGATCAATGAAGGGGGACGCTTCACTTTGCCATCGAATCCTGGTAAAGAGAACATACAGAAACATGACCACGACCTGTTCCAGACTGGAAGGCTGTAGGTTGACCTCTCTTGATATACTGATCGCGTGCTAATAGATTTATAGGATTACCTGTGGCTTGTACATCAACATCGTCCTGATAGACTACGTACGCACAATACTCAACCTCAACCGCAGCAATTCACCTTGGAGACTGGATCCTCGTGAAAACCTCGAGGTGTACGGACCGAGCAACATCCCTGAAGGTGAGTCAAGCGAAATCGGAGACATGGCCAAGGCTTATCTTGCGTGCAGGAATCGGAAACCAGGTCTCGGTCGAGTTCAACCTCCTTTACAGATGGCATTCTGCGATCAGCCGACGAGACGAAGACTGGTCGAATAGATTCTTGCAGGAACTCCTGCAAGGCGACAGTCGAAATCTAGAGGATCTCACGGATGAGGACTTGAAGGAGATCTTCCACAAGTTCAAAGATGCATCCTCCAAGAACCCGAGTGAGTGGCAGATCAGAGACCACGAAGGCAAAGTCATACAGCGGAGTGAAAGTGGATTACTCGATGATGATGCACTAAACGCACTTGTCACAAATGGCACAGACGATCTGGCGGGTGAGCGATCCTAAATGTACCTCGATCAAAACTCATGCTGACCACATCTAGGTGCATTCGGAGCGAGAAACGTGCCCCTCTGCATGAAGAGTATCGAAATGGGTGGCATCAGACTGGCAAGAGGTTGGAATGTTGCATCATTGAACGAATTTCGCGGCTACTTTGGCCTGAAGCCTCATGATAGCTTCCGCAGCATCAGTACGATTCCTGGCGTGGCTCAATCACTACAAGCTCTCTATGGCCACCCTGATAATGTCGAGCTGTATCCTGGCTTGGTCGCCGAGGATGCCAAGGACCCTGAAGCCCCTGGTTCTGGTCTCTGCCCTGGTATGACCATAGGAACAGCTATCTTGGCCGATGCTGTAAACCTCGTCCGCGGAGACAGGTTTTATACTGTCGTATGTGGTGCGATGTGGATCCTGTTCCACGCAAATACTGACTTCTATAGGACTTCACAGCCGCCAATCTTACAAATTGGGGGTTCACACAAGTGCAGCCTGACGCCAATGTTGCTGGTGGTGGCGTGATGTACAAACTTTTGACAAAGGCATTTCCAGCATATTACACTGGAAACTCAGTATATGCCATGTATCCATTCACTATACCTTCCGGAGAGCTGGGAATGATGCAAGCGCTAGAAGAACTCGGTCAAGGTGGAGACTTTGACGACAGTCGACCAGCATATAAACCTCTGTTCTCTGCACACATCACTTCGTTTGACGGCGTCACGAAGGTATTGGGAGACCACGACAACTTCAAAGTCCCATGTTCGTCTTCGAAACTGTTGGTGAATGACCGCGATACTAACTCAGACGGCAGGGGGTCGACATATCAGGCAGATCATCAACCAAGAGGACATGCTGGGCGGCGATGCACCGGTTGACGCTGAACAACATAAGCAATGGAAGGAAGCTATAGCCATCACGCCAGCTCATCCTGGCGCCATGAAAAGCCAACTGAAGCAAGTCCAAAAGCTCTTCGAGACAGTGATGACTGATCTTCTGCGCGAGCGAACCACAAAGACTCGATCTGGCTACCAAGTCGACGCCATTGCTGATATAGGAAACGAGGCTGTAGCGATTGCGGCAGCGCACTTCTTCCACGTCCAGCTAAAGTCAGAGGAGCATAAAGATGGTCAACTGACTGCGCAGCAACTGTATACTATCATGGCGCTTTGCTTTGCATATACTTTCCTCGATGTCGACGAGTCAAAGGACTTTGCTTTGCGTCTTTATGCAACTCAAGCTGGCTCAGCACTGATGGATCTTGTGAAGATTGATGTGAAAGCTGTCAAGCATAAAGACACGTTGGGCAGGTTATTGAACTTGTTCCCAGGGTACAAACATGCAGATGATCTGGCTGAATCTTTCGGTGCAGTGCTCATCAAACGGCTTTTGGCAAAGGGCATGACACCCGAGGAGATCACTGGGGAACTTGTGCCCAATTTGGCTGGCATGATCGCGCCACTCTCTCAGCAGGTAAGCTGTATATTGTCCTCAACCCTTGCATCGTTGCTCACAATCCACGCAGTTTGCCCAAATTCTCGACTTCTACTGGAGCGACAAGTACATTTCGCACTGGACGACAATCAAGCACCTCTCCCACTCTTCCACCGACTCGGGCTTTCAAACCCTGATTGGCTACATCCACGAAGCCATGCGTCTTTCTCCTGCCGCCTTTGGTCTTTTCCGCACCGTCACCCCTGCCAATGGTGCTGACTCGATCTCCGTATCTGGCTGCGTCGACCCTACCAACCCTACATCAACCACAACTACGACGCAAACCCTTCCTGCCGGTTCGACAGTCTTCGTTGACTTCCTGACTGCCGGTCTCGATCCAGCCAAGTTCGGTACGGATCCTACGATTGTTGATGCGCATCGCGATCGTAAGCTGTATATACAACAGGGATTCGGCATGCACGCGTGTCTTGGCGCGTCTTTCACACCTACTGCTCTAGCAGCTATGCTCCGCGTCTTTGCACGTCTCGAAAATGTGACGCCTGTGGGTCCACGATTCAAGAACGAGGATGGAGGAGAGGACTATCTGCAGTCACGACCTATCACGCCGGCGCTGCCTAAAGAGCACACCGATGGGTTAGGCAAGCTACCCTTCAAAGTGTTCATGAAGGCGGATGGTAGTGATGATTGGCCTTTCCCGAGTACACTGAAAGTGCGATTCGACGGATTTGATACCGCGGGCTTGCATGTTAGCCATCAAAATTGGGAGGGCAACCAGGGACAGCTGTTTAAGTGTGACATGCAGGAAAAGGAGGAAGAAGAGGGGAATGAGCGGAAGGGAGGAGTCTGGAGGACGGCAATGGGGATATTTCATTGAGCGAGATGCTCTGGCGCGCTTGTATTTTAAGGTTATTTCGCTGCCTATTCATCGCTGTCTGTACGCTGAACATCTATGTAACCAATTTGTAATGATACATCAGGAGTCATTGCAACACGTGACTTTGAGTGACAAACCCCAATGAGTCACTTCACTCTGTCGCCCTATCACTCGTTTCGCCGGCAGTACTTGCACATTCTTTCCAGATCTTAACGCACGAGGCACAAGCCATACACGTATGCCTTCAGGTCGGAAGGAGAAGAAGCACAAAAATTATCCCAAGCCGAGCAGCAACTACGTTCATCCATCACTATCATCTCGCGCCAGCACGCCTGGCGCTTCTGCGGGAAGGAGCATTGTAGCGCCAGATAGTGCGCCTCAGACTGTCAATGAGCAGATCCAGCATTTGCGCAGGACACAAGGTGTTGCAATTCCGCCTCCGAACGCACAGGAAAGGTTGAGACCGAGTTCTCTATCATCTCGTCGACGGGTTGCAGGGCCGCCACCTCCTCGGAGCTGGCTGGAGAATAATGACGATGGTCGACGTACCTTTAAGTATGGTGTCGACAATGACCCTGGAGCACGTAGTAATGCTGGGCGCCGACCTGCTCGTTTGAACTACTTTCCAGGCCTCAAGGCAGCGCCGAAAATCAGCCTGCAGCATCAAGTCCTGAAGTCACTGGCAATCGACTACGATTGGCACGTCGAATATGATCATACATATCTAGCGACCTTGCCTATAGAGCTGAAGGTCTTGCTATTGAGTTATATTGCTAGATATGGATCAAGTACTGGACTCAGGCTTAACGGGCTGAGAGTCCTCTTCCTGGGCACGAACGAAGGCGATATGGAAGGAGTTCAGTCTACTGGGAGTTCGGAGGTGACGCGTCTTGACCTTGGTGGTTCTGTTGGCAGGGTACTCAGCTTGAAACAGCTGGACAAGTTCTGGCAGTTGAAAGGAAGGCATATACAGGTCGATACTGACGGTCCACTGGAGTCGTGGGATATGGAGGAGAGTATACCGAAGACGATATCATCACCACTTCGATTCCCGGCACTGAAACATCTTTCTCTTGCCTATCCGGGCCCGAATGTATCATGGGGCGACCTCCTCCACTTCTCGCGTCATCTAGGCAAGGTGACGCATCTATCGCTGGCAAACTGGCCGACACCCACGTTGACCACTGGAATGCCCGCCGATGTCATCGATACAGAGCATCAGAGGAATGCAGAAGAAGCGGTGCTGCTCGACTCGGCATACATACTGAAGCTCCTCAGTCGCGCCACCCCTTCACTGGAGTATCTCTCCCTTGATGGCTGTCAAGCCTGGTTTCGCGCTCTCTGGTATGGTGGTGCTAATGACGCGCGTATAAAGCCACGAACAGCGCACGCGCATCGTCTCGTTGACTTTACGCCCGTCTCAACAGCCACGACTTCTTCTAGCACCACTGACGCCTCCGGTCCAGAATACACCACCTCCTGGCGCCATCTCACCACCCTTTCCCTTATCCAGGCTCCATTCCCGCCTGCTCTTCTCCAGCCATCTCTCCTCTTCCGCCTCAAGTCAGCACGTTCTCGAATCGAAATTCCTCCTCAACCTCCCATCGCAGCAACGGCGACGTACGCAGCGTCGTTGTCCTACTTTCTTTCTCATCACGGCTCTTCCGGTCATGCTTCCAGCGCTTTCTTTCCTGGACACATCCCGCTCGATGAGCCTGCACCGTTGCCAATTCCATCGCCGACACTCACAGGGCCGAGAGCGTTTCCCACGCCACCCTCACGACTTGGCACGTCAACGCGTGCAACATCTCCTGTACGAAATGAGGGAGGCTACACCATAACAGCAAGTCCCACAATAGCACAAGCGGTGCAAGCGCAAGCAGCGCGGCGAGCGTGGACAGTATGCGAGATTGAGGCGATATTCGTGGAGGGCTGGTTGCGTAGAGTGAGGCGCGAGGCTGGGCTGAATAGGTGTAACGTGGAGCATGGGTGGGGGAAAGAGGAATTGATGGAGGTGGGGTATGAGGAAGGAGAATTGTTTGAGGCTGGCTTTTGAGGGATGCAGGAGTTTGTTAATGTTCCAGCTCAGCACGGATCTGCCATCTCCGTTGTCTTGGTCCGTACCAACTTTGGCGAGTGCCATCACGGCTACAATACTGATGGTAACCACGTTATATTGTAGAAGGAAACGTTCGAGGAGAAAGACGAATGAAATTGGCTTGTACTTATCGGGGCGAGTGCCGTGCAACTTCAACGCAGAAACAAGTATGACAGGCTAGGCTTCTGGGATGAAGGTATTGGCAAGGAGCGCAGGATAGCAGAGTCGTGAGACGCAGTATATACGATGTTCTAGGACGTGGGTACTCACTACTATCTGTGCGTTTACCTATGGTATATGTCTCTTCGTGTTTGCGAGCGCTGGAACACCATCACAATATGAACCTGCTGGCTGGTTCACAATTATCATCCGTAATGATGGTGTGAGACACTGCATGCAGCTTTAGTTGCAAGCATTGTATTTTCCGTTCAGCAATTGTGAGACACGATGCTCGCCAAAGTCATAGGATCCGGCTAAGTAGAGTACCGATATGCTAGACTAGGATGAGTCCCCCGATCAGATTAAAAACAGTCGCATCTCCTCACTCCGTTCGCAGATCGAGCCAGCTTGCTTTGTACGATATGTATCACATTAAAACTTATGTCTTTCATGAGTAGAGCAATTAGTTTAGTGACATTTGCGTTTCTTTACCTAAAACAGGGCGTGTGGTCTAGTGGTATGATGCTTCCTTAGCAGGTCACGGTGATCTTGGATGATCACCGACTTTCGACTGGAAGAGGTCCGGCGTTCAATTCGCCGCTCGTCCAATGCTTTTGCTGTTTTTACCACTCGTGCGCCTATAGGGCTTGGCGGAGCGGTTCAAGCCAAGTCGGAGCTGTTTCGGTCATGTTTGCGCGAGTTGCAGGTGGTTCAAGGTGGTCGCAATCGAGGATCTGCACTGCCAGCAGAGAATTGCAAAGTTGGAAGGGTCGTGACACGTGATGTATACATTTTTTACCACGAGCGAGAACAATTTCCGAGGCAGCGCTGCATTGTATCACCACTGGTAGGAAAGCCCGGCGAATGTGCGTAACCGAGGCATAGTAAGCTTAGATAACTGGAGCATACGAGACGTCCCTACGCGTTATGGTGATGTGCTCAGGTTCAGGTTCATCTAACACGTCGCGGCTTCAGCAAATCAGCTCACGGCCTCTCGTCCTATTCCTCACGTTTCAGCACATAGTATACTATACAGACCACGCTGCTCGCAACGACATCCTACCTTATTTATTGTTTTAGCAGAAACAACATCGAACTCACCGCGTGCCGCCTTGGCCTCTTCCCAAACTCGACCAATGAGATCTCGACGGAGCCGCAACCGAAACACGGGACTGGAGCCGCAACTTGCGGCAAAACACCAGCAGCCTTTTTACAAGCTACCAATGACCCCCCCTTCTCGCTTCTTTGGTGTCCTGGCAATCTCGATGTCCTGCCAGATAGCATTCAGGTTGTGCGATTCTGTGATCTCGATGAGTTTTGACCAATGCCCACTAAGCACCAGATAATGCAGAGGAGCAGAAGTGCAAAAGGTTGTGAACCTGATAGCGTACATTGAGGTCTAGCCAGCTACAGAGCTCGGCTACACTTCCGTTGCGCATTGTTGTGGCATGCACAGTTCCCTTCGATTCCTTCTGTATCAGATCCGAATCTTTTGACAACACCACGACGCTACCTCGCCTTGCCTTGCCTGTGTCTACTGACCTCTGCTCTCCTTCTACGCTAGCTCTGAGCCATCAAGCCCAAGTTCCCACCTCAAAGGACGCCAGAGCTCTCAATTCTCAGCCCCAATCTGACCTGGCGGCACTGGCTCCCTCACCTCCCAACCTCCAACCACCGGGCCAAGGCAATTTTCAGTCCATCCACTACTGCCACTCTCCCACACCTCGCAGTTGAGAACTCGACCCAATCGAGCCATACGACCCCTTCGAACCTGATTCCTGAGACTCACACCACGGAGCCATGCCCCAGAACGCGTCAGGCGATGCTGCACGTTCTGCTACACCCGGATCCTTCATATATCGTCCCATCCTACCTGCTGCCGCGGGCGAGAAGAATCCGTTTGCGCAACAGCATAAGAAGAGGAAGATCACTGCGGTTGCGTGTCAGTCGTGTCAGAAGAAGAGATGTAAGGTTAGTAGGTCTTCTCATTTAAATTCATGCCATCTTGCAGAGCTGTTCTAGTGTTCCCTTTTGACAGATTAAGTCTGCCTGCTCACCTTACACCAGGAGCAGATCTGCTAACTCAAGCTCTCTTTAGTGCGACGGACGACGCCCACAATGCAGCGCATGCGAAGCAGATAGCAGACCGGAGCCCTGCGTATACGAAACACGCGGCAACCAAAGTCGCTCGGAAGCATTGAAAGAGCGCAATCAAGAGTTGGAGGCAGAGCTGAACAGGCTGAGGCAACGGCTGGATCCGTCGAAGACAGGCTCACCTCCAGATGCTGCGTCGGCGTCTGCGCTGTCGACGCCGAATGAAGATGTAAGATATTGTGCCAGCTATCCTATAATATCCGGATTGAAAACGTTGTCGGGAATCGTGGAGACTATGTATCATCCGTGCTGAGGAAGAGATTCAAGTTCTGCGAGATCGACTAGCTGACGAACATTGATTTAGTTCGGCCGCGGATACTCTGACCTCCCTCGGTCCGCAGCTTCAACCACTTCCACTTCCACACGAAACATGAAACCTCTTCTCTCGCCCTCAGCCGAGCGATCTCAATACACTGGTGTGACGGAATTATCAACAAGACATGATCCACAACATGCGGCCTTTTCCTCTTCCATGTCAGGAGGACCTAAAAGCAAGGCTGACGATACCGAGGCCGACGATAAAGAAGAGGATTCATCCATGGGTAAAGTTGTCTTCCTGGAGGCCGAAGTCTACAGATTGCGCGCAGCTCTGGAGCGACTGGGTCATTCTCCAGATGGGCTGGAAGGAGCGGACAACAGTTCTCGACGACCTGTAGTACCAGCTGGGAGTATCATGTCACTGGCGCAAAGACCGTTACAGCCGCAACTGGCGATTTCTGGTAACGCTGGTAGCATGCTGGATGCCGCAGGTCATCCTATAAACTTTGCCGATCCGCAACAATTCATGCAGCATGGCATCTCAGATGTCGGTATACCGTTTGCCACGCAAGGTACGCCTGCTCATCACTTTTCTGATGTCTCCACCGAGGTTTTCACACCATACGGTGTTTTTCCTCAATCACTCGGTAATATCACAAGTCCCTCAACGTGTGTACTACCTTGGTCTATCGTCGCAGAGACATTCCTCATGCTAATCTCCACTCAGCCTACCAACATCAGCCTGGGCAAACGACAACACGCCCTCCCACTACACCTATCGCCCCGGAAAACGGCGCCTGCCCCTCCAACTGATGGGCTCCATCCCCTCCACCTTCGGCAACCTCCCCGCGTCCAGCAGTATCCTCGCAAACCACCAACACGTATCCATCCAGCAATCCCAACTCAACAGTCTCAGCCTGCCCCTACATCTAATCCAAATGCTCAACTTCGACGAGAACCGCCCTCAAACATATGACTACGCGAGTCCGGAATTCGCAAGCTCGACCGTGCACAGTTTCCGCGCGTTTGATCGCAGCTTGATTGCAGAGGGGAGGGATGCGGATGAGGTGCTAGGGGAGCCGGAGATTGACGTCAGGCCGTTCTTTCAGAAGGGGAATTACGATATCAATCGACACACGCCGAGTACGTTTGGGCCGTGGTTTGTCGAGGCGTATCCGAGCATGGAGCTGCCGACGCGGATTGGAGCGGCGATTATGGTTACGTGTTTGTTGAGGGTGAGTCTTGAATCTTGGGGGCTGTGGACGAAGATGGGCATTGATTAGGTTGAGTGGAGGACTGATACTTTGTGCAGTGGCAGATACACCCGACGCTGGAGAATTACCAAGCAATGCCAGAATGGCTAAGAGCGACTGGGACGCAGATGTTCGTGCCGCACATGTCGGCGTACGATTTCGTGCCTTGGTGAGTCGTCTTTTTCTTCAGCGCAATCTCGTCTCTCTAGATCTCCTGCGTTGCCTACCACTTTATCCTCCCCAAACACGCTAGACCATCTAACACCCCACCCTCCTCCTCACCACAGGCCCGAAATTCGCGACATCCTCATCGACTCTCCCTCCCCGCTCCTCCCCGACCGCGAAGTCCTCATGTGGGTTCTCTCCAATCTCCACATCAACTGGCCGTACTCCAACGATCAGATCTTCACCTGGGACGATAGCGGCGCCACGGGCGTGAGTCCATGGTTTACGGCACAAGTGATGGATTTGAATAATTGGGCGATCAATGAGACGGTCGCGAGACGGTATCCAGTGTTGAGGGGGAAGGCGAGATTTGTGGAGTTGGAGGCGACGGATCCGGGGGATATACGAGGGAGGGAGGGG
>Ga0058702_10000410_pt1 | contig 18486 bp, 10 predicted proteins | sample AgamicOrSfe_FD_83781 | JGI IMG/M metagenome (GOLD analysis project Ga0058702, IMG submission 83781) | Agave microbial communities from Guanajuato, Mexico - Or.Sf.e | ecosystem: Host-associated > Plants > Phyllosphere > Phylloplane/Leaf | place: Guanajuato, Mexico | collected 2012-05-30 | reverse complement strand
CCTCCACGACCTTCCCCGCCCCTCTCGCGACATAAAACCTGCTCAACGGCCTCCAATCATACCACCTCCTCGCCTCCCACACCCTCTTCGGAACCTCTCTCCTCAGCGTGATCGCTCCCAGCTGCGTCTTTTGAATGTACAACTCTCGTGCTTGTAGTCGGGTCACGCGCGGCCAGACCCATACGACGGTGGTCAGATCGAGGGTTGCTGTCGAGGGGAGGGAAGTGGCGAAGCGGGTCAGCCGGGCATGGGAGGACCGCGCGAAGGGGGGGAGGCATAGGTGGATGTAGGTTACAAAGGGGGCGGTTGTGAGGGTCATGAGGGCGATGGGGACGAAGCCGGCTGTGATTACTGCAACGGAGGGGGAAAGCCGTGTTAGTTGTCTTGTCTGAGATGGGAAAGTGGAGGGGAACGTCGCGCAAGGGTGTGACGTACCGACGGGAACCATCCAGGTGGGTTCATACTCCGAGTAGTAGTATGCCGGCGCTATGAAGAATGTCGCGAATATGGCGATGAAGATGCCCGTCAGACGGACGCAGGCGATGAAGACGGTGCGTCCGGTGCCGGCATTGTAGATGAGAAGGTTTTCTGGGTAGGCGCCTATTGCGATATGACAGTTCTCGAATCAGCGCCGAGTTCTGCTACTCTGGTATTTCTTGGAATGGGGTGTTTCACCTTTTCCTACTTCAGCTGTCGCTAGTAATGGTGTTTTGGTTGAGCCTGTGAACAGCTTCGGTGATGGTATTGGGGTGATAGGCGACGCTGCGTTGCTATTCGAGGCTTGAAAAGCTTTGGGTGGTGGTTGTTTAGGAAGGGCGGATGGTTGTGCTTTTGGCGCAGCTCTCTTTGTTGTTGCAAAACATCGTTTCGTGGTGATTGCGCGAAGCCTTTGTGTGTGTTGCAGGTCTCGAATGAATGGTCGGCAAGTCAGAAGTGATCGACACGATAATCGAGCTTGTAGTAACATTTTCAAGACAAATGGGGAAAACATCCAGAGGATCTGCAGTGTTTCTAAATGGAAGAACCCCACGATTTCTGAAACACAGGGTCTAATGTTTCATATACAGCATTATGATAGAAACATCTGATCTAGGCCTTGAAGCTACGCCACCACTCTCTTCGCCCTCTTCTTCACGACGACGGTACCCATGGCAATCCCAGCCCCCTCATCTCCACTGCCAACCTAAATATCCAATCCAAGCTCTCACAGATCGTTTTCGCCCTCGCCACATCCTATGATCATGTTAGCGTGGTTCCGCAATGAAGGACGAAATTGCATGCCTCTCCCCAAACGTAGATTCCATGCCTCCTCACCAGCACGGCATACGTATTCGGCCACACCTCAATCGCCCTCTCCAACGCCTCCGTCAAATCCTCCTCCTTCGCCGTATTCTCAATCACCGGTATCCTCAACCTCTCAAAGAATCCCATGTTCCCCTTCTGCCCAGGCCCCTTCGGTATCCCCTTGATCTGCTCAATCCGCTCAATCTCAAAGACTTCCGCACTCGCATCCGGATTCCCCGTCGCGCCCACCGCATCCCGCTCTAGCAGTAACGTCACCAGCACAGCCCACTGCGAATGTGTGTGTATAGCACATCCGGCACCCCGTAGTCTGAAAGCCGCAAGGAAAAGCGGTGTACATGCACTGGGGTTGAGGGGTCGCGGCCAGCGGATGTACGGCAGAGCGTGATGACTGATGCGGCCGCCTTTGTCGTCGCGAACGCTTGTTTCGGAGGCGGGGAGGACGAAGATGTCGGAGGGTGATATGAGCTCTTTCTGGACGCCTGTGGGCGCGAGGTAGATGTAGCCATGGGAGTGCGAGCATATTGACATGCCGCCGCCGGTGCCGGTGACCCTGTGTCGTGATCAGAGATGGGTCGAGTGATATAGCTGAAGATTGATGGAGATTTACCAGCCTAGAGTATAGAAATGGGCGCAGAGGCGGGCGATGGTGTTGGCTGGGTGCGAGGGGTCTGACGACGTGACGAGGGCGTCGGCATCAGGAGTGGTGGTGATGCCATTGGGGTGTGAGTGGTCTGCTGAGGATGGAGCATCTTTTGTGCTTATCTCGGTCGACATGATCGTGTCCTTGATCTTGATGATGGTATGGTCGACTGAGTGATCTTACTATGTTCGACAAGCCCTACCAACCCTGCGATGTATGAGATACTCTCCATCACGCCATTGAGCTCGGCCAAACAAAAAGTGATGCTATGCCACGTGCTGTCGGGAAAAGCTCGACCGAGAAGAGCGAAATAACGTCAGTCAGCTTCAGAATGACCTCAGCTAACACCAGCTACAGAAAGCTTCTGTAGACAAGGGTCTTCTCCAATATAGACAGAGCCACCGAGAGAGAGACTCTATACACAGCACTGTGTCAGATTCGCCATATAGTAACCTATCTGTCCACGTTATGGCACTCCCACCAGTAAGAACCTTTCTGCATAAAGCCGTCAAGCACAACTGATAGCTCAATGTACAGAAATTTGCAGGCCATAAACTCGGTGCTGAGCATCTCAAGCCTAATCCCCACACAATCGAGCTCTGTAAGTATCATGTAGCAATATACTCTTGTCGAAGTCATTTGCAGCGTCCAAAACATTCTCTTCTAATCCACATACTCCCAGACCTCGACTATGTCTGTCCCTTCTCCGCCAAGCTCTTCAACACTCTCTACCTTCCTGACGGCGTGATGGATGCTGTTTTCGACGAGAACTCCCCGTGCTATGGGAATGTCGTCTTCATCTTCCGCCAGCAGATTCAGCCATGGCACCCATCATCCACACTCGCTCACGAAGCCGGGCTCGCCATTCTGCGGATGACGGATAGCGATCCTCGCGAGTTCTGGCGATTCAGTGCAATACTCTTTATGCGACAGAAGAACTTTTTCGATATCAGTGTGGTCAAGGAAACCCGCAACGCAACGTACCGACGACTCGCGGAAGTGGGCGCCGAGAGTATCGAAGTCGATCCGGAAGAAATGTATGCTTTACTAAAGGTGCCGGAAAGACCAGGAAAGGATGGGGAACTCAACATTGGCAATCAGGTAACGGGCGACGTGAAATTGATAACGAAGATGGGAAGACGGACAGGGGTGCATGTTACACCTACAGTACTGCTGGATGGTGTTGAAGCAACGGAGATTAGCAGTGGTTGGACAAAGGGGCAGTGGCTGGAGTGGTTGGAGAAGAATTGCAGTACGTAGAAGGCACGGAATCAGTATCCGCGTCTCTATCTTTCACTATCTGCATCATGCAATACCTCCTCAAACTACAGTGATCCGACGCGAACTGCTCTAGCTTGGTATGAGTCGGCATCTTATTACACCCACGCTTTCTGATCATACACTTTCCAGTTGTTATATCCAACAGATATTCTTCCTCGAGCTCTGGTCATTCTAGCCACCTAACCCCTGATGCCTCATACTGCTGCATGAAGCATACACATAATTTCCTCTATAGTCGTCGTCGTCGTTGTATGTTCTTCCAGCTCGGTATTCGTGGTTAACCCTGGATTGCCCGTGTGATCGTGCTGCTGCTTGCGGGACTGTGCCGCGTGTATAAATCTCTTTTACCAGGATGGCGCGGATCGTTGAGTTATGGCACTCAGATACTCGTGTTCGAAGCTACGTGAAGCTAATGGGTTCATGCTATAGACACGTATAAAATCTTAGCTTCGTTTCTCTCATGAAATGGTAAAGCAAATGCAACGCCCTGTTTGTGCTTGGGTATCGTGTCCTTTCATGGTTCCGTCCTGTCATATGCTCGTATGCTCATTCATCTTTTCCCGTAATGTTCATTGAGATTCTGAAATCCATCGTTCCGCGCGGATTACCACTTCCGCCTCTTCATTGATCCATTATCACCAGCCCTACTGCCAGGCCTCTGCAAACCCAAATTCGCGCCTCCAAGCTGACGTGCCAGCACACCGTCTTCATCGGACGAACCATCAAAGGGGGAAGGACGTTTGGGAGGGCGCATACCGGATTCTGATAATATCGTAAGAAGTGTCTTCCACCCTGGCTTGTCGAAAAGCTCGAAAGCATCTGCATTCGCGTGCGTGCGAGCGAGACGATGTAATAGAGGTTCTTCGTCCTAGTGAGAAATTAGGTCTGTCAGCAGAGCACAAGCAAAATGCGTCAAGCTAGCTTACCTCGCCGAGGATCCCCACAGTCCGCAAGAAGCACAGCAAGTGGAAGTCAGACACGGCTCTTGTGATCTCTGCTTCGTTGGGCTTTGATCCTCTCTTGATACCCAGTTGTTTTGCGACTGCACTGATATCCTGTCCTTCTCCAAGTGCTTCTCTATTCTCTATCGGGAATGCATTCTTCAAGAACTGCGGATTGGGATCATTCGGGAAACCATGTGTCAGTGTAACCAGTAAATAGTCGACCGGGAAGCTAGGTTTTGCATTTTCTTGTACGTTCGCGCCATATTCGTTCTTCTTGCGGTAGAAGACTTCCGGGATGTATCGAACACGACCCAAGCCAGCCTCTTCCTCCTCGTTCCGAACAATAACCTGTGATGGATCTGAAGACGGCTCGATGATATCGGCACGAACCATTTCCACAGCTGTCTCTGAAGCCTGGAAGGACGATATCGCAATCTGGCCATCCTCATCTCCACTAATGACACAGGTGACGAAGTTTGAGCCGAATCGTCCAGTATCGCACCATTTCGTCGGTTTGGGACGGTTTGCCTGTTGTCGTGCAGCGAACATGACTTCTAGTGATGACAGATAGTGAGAATCGATGTGGCGTTTGCAGACGACCGTTCCATCGCCTGCTCCGGCGTCAATGAGATCAGTAAAGATCACACCGACCTGCTCGAGACCTGATAATCGTCCAACAGCATCGATCTCTTTCTCATTCTCCCAGTCGTTCAGCTTTAGTCCATCCAATTCATCGACCTGAGGTGCTTCATATATTGCTTCCACGACTGCCTTGATGCCCAGAGGAACCTCCTTGTACTCTTCGTATCTTCCGTACAGATAGCCGACTCTTTGATTACCAGATCGTCGCCAAGAGTTCAGAAACCGATCGACAATCTCGAACTGTGCAAACTCGACGTGATCCACCATGCGAAACGTTTGTGGCTGTAATGAGATCGCACTTGGTTGGCATTTCGTGCAGATACCAGCTGGAAAAGGTGCATAGCCCGAAGGGCAATCCTTTCGTACTCGGAAATATGGCTCGGTCAATGGAGGCATGTATGAGCTCTTGTTCTCTGGCTTGTTCTTTCCGGCGTTGAGCTTGCGTAGATAGGCGTGAAATGACATGTGTTTGATCTTCTTGTCAAGCATGTACTCTGGCGCATATGGCTCTAGAGGTGAACAGTAGTCACACATGCCTTTCGGTCCATGCCGACACATTTTCTGATCTCTGCCTCTTGGTATCCTCCCTTCTTGCTTATCCAGGCTGTTGTCGAGTTCCGATTGCTTGACGCTCTCCCAAGGATTCTTCAGTAGTGCGACTTCTGCGTTCGTGGGTGCGACGGGTGTAACGGAGGGTGCGCCAGCTTTCTCAGCACGGCCATTCGAAGGTGCATCTTTCGCTGTGAACTCGAGGTATAGCTGATCGCCATGTCTGATCTGTTAGCCAATCCCAGACTTCCCTGGCGGTAAGCTCACTCACTTCAGTCCGACCTGTTGTATCGTCACTCCCTTGAGTTGCGAGATCTTGCGTGCATCCCCGCCTTGAGGTTTGTTGCTGAGACTGACTGAGGAAGGTTCCGTGTCCGGTGGAAGCTTCTCTAAGATCTGTGCAAGTAATGATTGAAATTCTGTAGTCGGCTCTGCCGTGAGGCGAAACTGGCCATTGCGGCTCTGGAAACGGAGGAGCATGACAGATGCACTGGTCGATGCCTGTGGGCGAGAGGAAAGGAGGGTTGACGTGTAGACTCTATCAGGTGAGAGGACACTGAGGGATTCGCAGGAAGACTCTTAGGGTAAGGCGAGGTTGCTCAAGGTTGTGCTCACTTTCAGTTTCATGAATCTAAGAAGTGACAGAAGGTGATCGTCATTTACACGTGCCAATCTTCGGCGCGAGCTGTCCTTTTTACCGCGACGGAGATGAAACAATATTGAACTGTTACAGAACAAAAGAGACACTTGTGTTTAGCTATCATCTTGGCATAAGCCCTTCCATCCAGCTCAACTCATCAGAACGTCACACCAGATGCACCGATAGTGCGCGCCCACCAAACACAACAACCACAATGTTTTCCTTCCTCCAAATCGACTACTTCTCCCTCCTCCTCCCCTTCGCCTATCTCACCACCTTGATCGGCTCCCTCGCCACATTCTCCTACCTCTACCGCCGCCGCCAAGTCCTCAAGTCCCTCTCCCTCGAGCCCTGGTTTCCCATGCACGCTCAGCGCAACATCTACCTCTCCCTTCTCGAACTCTCCTCTACCGACAAAGAAAAAGTGCCCGACAGCCTCCTGCGCGCCGCCCTCCTCCGCCGCGCCCAAGAGGACATCCAACGCATCATCAGTCTGCGCAACGCCAAGCCCGCGCTCCAGCAGCTCCTGCAACGAGGAAGTGTGAGCGACGAGCTATGGCAGCGATTCCAAGTAGCAGAGAAGGAAATGGAGGCAGAGCTCCGGGAAGTCGTGGAGGAAGCGAATGCGCTAAGTACAGGGCCTGTGCAGTGGGGCACGTATATCTTCCAGAGCGCGAGCGAGATGGTGGGCAGGGATATGCTGGATAAGCAGTTGGAGAAGGTGGAGGAGTCGCGGCAGGAGGAGAAGGAGAGCTGGGAGAGGAGGAGGGAGAATGTGAGGGCGGGGTTTCTGGAGGAGATTGGCGTGGAGGATGTGAAGGTGAAGGAGGAGAAGCAGGAGCAGGTGGATGAGAAGAAGGTGCAGAGTCGGACGTCGAGTGATGATTCAGATGCTGTTCTGGTTGAAGGTGGTGGGCCGGCGGAGGAGCCGCAGTCGCCGGTCAAGAGTACGCCGACTACGCCATCGAGCTCGAAGAAGAAGAAAGGCAAGAAGTGAATGAGCTGATGGTATATCCGGACGATTGAATGTGCCGAAAGCTTATTCAGCATAAGGTGGTGGAACAAGAGAATAATTGGTCGAAGTCGCAAAGATTGGGCCACGAGGGCCGTGATAGCGCAGTAGGAAAATGCTGTGGGAGATGGTCAGAGTCGTGTTGCTTACACTCAGGTGGATATGGAAGCGGTGTGCATGGTAGACCATGGCAGTGTGGAGAGATAAGTAGCATTATGTGTCGTCCTGGAGCATCAATATATGCCGAACGAGATCAACGTGATCATGAGCTCAAGCAATGGGTGGCGTCGTGGCACCAGGAGGAGGAGGAGTTTGCCAGTTGAAACATGAGACAATAGAGTATAATCACATATATATCCTATTCCACTCACATCTATCTTTTGATACACTCAACGCCAAATTAGCCCCCGTCTACCCCTCCATCTCCTCATCCCCATCTTCTTCTTCTTCCTCCTCATCCTCCTCCTCCTCCCCCTCCTTAACCTCAACCTCAAACGTCGGCGCCTGATCCACTCCAACATAGCTGTCACTCATCAAATACAGCGTCAACGTCTTCCTCCCCGCACTCGGGACCACGTACTCCAACTTCGTGCTCAATTTCCTGCCAAACGTCACCCGCTTAATAGCCAATAAGCTCTTCTCCTTCTCATCTCCCACGACCAACCACCAGTTCTCCGCCTTCGCCGCCGGGAAGAACGGCGCATGGACTGTCGTGTCGACTTCAGCACCTTCGACTTCCTCGTCGTCGGCTTCGCGCTCAATAGTGATGCTGAGGTGGGCCGGCTCGCCTGCAGTGACGTTTTCGGGGTCCTCGACCTCGAATGCCACGTCGACGTTGGGGTACTTGTCGTTCGTGAAGACTGCGGCATCTCTCAGCTGCTCGTTGCTCAATCCCAGTTTCGCCAACAACTTCGCATGATCCTTGTTCTCCTCAGGGTCCATTGCTTCCATGAACTCAAAGATGTCCTTAACGCCGGCCCCATTTGCCGCAGCGACGAGCTCGTCGCTGAAGTGCGGGATTTGCTTGAGCGGGGAGTCGCGATCCCACATGGCTTGTACGACCATCTGGGACATTTCCATAGCCGCGGTGGCGTTGAGATGGCCCTCCGAGGAGAGCACGTCGACGCTTGCGGAGAGTAGGTTGAGGATGCCGCGGAGGATGATCTCCTGGTCTTTGAGCAGATCGACGGGGAGTTGCATGCGCGAAAAGTGAGCCTGAAGCAGGACGAAAGCTTTGAAATGCGGGGACTCGTAATTCGGTTCTGCCATCTTGACGGGCAGGCGGTCGTGGATGCGGCGGAGGACGGAGTCCTCGTGACGGCGTATGGCGATGATTTCGAATTCCGTTGCGGAGGTTACGATTTCGAGGAGGGCTTTCATGCGCGTCTTGCCGTTGAGGGAGAGCAGGAAGGTTTGCATTGTGATGAAGGAGATGTTGTAGTAGGCGGCAATCATGGCGGGGTTGAGTGGCGTAATGGAGTCGTCTGTTTCGTCCAGGTCGACAATCTTGGCATCTGCAAGTTCTTTGAGACTGGTCTCGACTAGCTCGGACAAGAATGCACTGAGGCCTTCGTGAGAAGTGTCAGTAAGCCCGTAAAAGCTGGGATTGGCGAGTAGTCGACGATAAAAATAGGTATATGTAGTCCAGTCCACAGCATCCTGAGTCGATGTGATGATCTTGGTGCTGATTTCAGTGACAAATGCGTCGTGAAGATATGTTTGCAAGTGACTCTCAATCGGAAGAGCCTCGTTCAGGAACTTCTTGTAGTATTCACGCTTTACACCAGGGACCATGAGGACACCTTTTGCGAGCTTATCTTTTCCTGGAGTACCTGCCTTGCCGAACATCTGCAGGACCTCACTGATGGGATAGTCAATGTAGCGGTGCTCTCTGCCCTCGAAGAATTGAGTGCCCATCACGATGACAAGGTTCGCTGTGCTGTTGAGCTCCCAGCAGCAGTCTCTCGAGACGAGCATGACTTGGATAGCACCTTCGCGGAAGAAATATTCCACGGCCTGCTTATCGAATGCACTTAGTCCTTCGTGATAGTAACCAATGCCATGCGAAATGGACTCTGCAAGCGCTCGCTCATTGACCTTGTTAAGTACCGGAGCGAGATCATCGATATTGGCATGAAGGAAACGATCTTCAGATCCTTCATCTCCACCATCAGCAATACATGCTCCAAGAATATCCAGTGCAGTCGCGCGGACCTGCTTGCGACCAGGCACAAACACTATGGCAGACTTTGACGGTGCTAGTTGTGTAATGGATTGGTAGACAGGCTTGGCCATCGCCAGCATCAGTGATGGGAAGTGAGGGATATTGAAGGATTGCAAGTGAAGCTCAAGCGGCATTGGCCGAGTCGCTGGGCTGAAGTTGAACACATTGTGCTTGCTTGTGCCGATCCACTCTCCGACATCCTTCGCATTCGAAAGCGAGACGCTCAGTCCGACAATGCGTAGACCAGAATTGAGCTGGAGAGCAATACTGTGCATGCGGGAGACAATAACTTCATACGTGTAGCCGGCTTGTCCGCCGAGTAAGTGCAACTCGTCTGCGATAAAGAGCCCGACGGTATTCACATTCTTTCTCCGTTGCCACTGCCGAGAGATCAGGTCCCACTGCGCAGGCGTCGCGAGGATGAGATCACCACGGTCAAGCAGGCGAAGGTCAGCTGTCGTCTCTCCAGTCAACTTGACAATCTCTTTTCCTCCTCCGAGGCCTACTAAGCGTTTAGACCACTGTGTATACCGCTGATCAACCAATTCCTGGAACGGCGCGACATATACAGCTCTTCCGGCGTCATCTTTTGCGAAATGACGTAGCAGAGCAAACTCTGCACAAGCAGTCTTGCCACTTCCGGCAGGTGCGCCAATAAGAACATTGTCGTCTGTGGTGAAGAGCGAGTTGAAGACTTGAGTCTGAATCTTGTTGAACCGATCCCAACCTTGGAAGAGCTGCTGGTACTCATCACGCTTCAATGCGGCAACCGGTAGAGGTTGCAAGTCAAGGAGTGGTGTATGAGGTGGGAAGCGCTCGGGGAGAACCAACTTCTGGAATGACACTGGAAGCTTAGTCTCGCAGTGCATCCAACGATCAGACATGACCGTAACAAAGTAGTTGGGTGGCATCGGCTCCGTGATTGGTACGGTAAGCTCAACAAGGTGCTCGTTCAGGTCGTTCATGGCATAGGATCGTCGCAGAACGAATGTATCGTGGAAGAGGATCTCCTCGCCATCACAGTCCTCAACAAGAATCCAGAAGACTTCAGCTGCTCCGTGCAGCGGCTCACTCCACTCAAACTTGGGGCTGATCGTGAGCTCCATGCGCAGCAATGTCCTTGTCATAGGCTGAACTTGTGCTTGAACTTCGAGTCGAGGGAAATGTGCGACAGCATTGCATACCAGACGTCCAGCTTTTGGCATTCCCAGTAGCTCGCTCATGCGTGGTGGATCGAGGTCAAAGAAGTTCTCCCACGGCACATCCATCCGTTCTGCCTTCTGGATGATGTCTCTCGATATAGACGGTGCTCCTCCTTCAGAGCGTTCCGGGAACTGGCGGAGAGGAGTCATCGTTGGCCACATTCGCTTCTCAGCCATTTTGCAGAGATCTAGTGCCATCTTGGCTACAGAAGACCAGCCTTTCTTGAGTGCAATCTCGAAGATTGCTCGCAATATACGGCCTGCTGACTGCGTCACGTAGACTAAATCAGCCATAAGCGCGAGACCCTCCAGCTTGAGCCTGGAGATGTATGCTTGCAAGAGCACATTGATCTTAGCCTGCGGCTCTTCGATGCTCTCCTTGACTGGCACGGGCACTCTGCCCAGAAGCTTCGCCAACTCCAGCTTCTCATCTTGTCTCACTGGAATATATTTGAACTCTTCGCTTAATGCAAACACCCTGAACATCTCAATCTGAGAGATGTTTGGCTGAATCTGAGCATTGTATGTCATCATCGAGTTGTGCGTGATGTAATAATGCGATGATATCCTTCCCAACTCAGTAGACTGCAGACGACCAGACTTCTTCTCGTACTTGGCTAAACCACATCGTTCGAGCACGACTGCAGCAGAATGAATGAGGTCAACACGCTTCTGTTCGAGCGCTTCGTCGTCTTGATACTCAGCACCAACACTGTACAGACCAGGCGACCTTAGCATTCTTACGAAGAGGTAAGTATAGCCCAGCCACTCAACACCTTCGTCACGAGTGCGTACATTGCCGAGGACGACCTCTGCATTCAGGTTGTCCACAAGCTTGCTTATGAACTGACTCTCAATTGGCAGCTGTTGATTGAGAAGTGAGAGGTAATACTGGAGTTCGGCATGTGTTGTGATGATAATACCTTCTCCGTACGTATCGTACTGAGGTCGACCGGCACGACCGAGCATCTGCAGCACATCCTGTGGACTCAGTTCGACCCAGGATCCCTTCTCTGGGGAGTACACCTGAGTTCCTTTGATGATGACGGTATGAGCTGGCAAGTTCACACCCCAAGCAAGTGTCGCCGTGCACACTAGCACTTGAAGCTGACCATCGGCGAAGAGTTCTTCAACAGATGTACGATCTGCTCTGCTCATACCAGCATGATGTATGCCCAGGCCATATGGCAGCAGATCTTTGAGATCTGCATTCCCAGACTGTTCTGCTTCCTGTGTCAAGATCTCGCGACTCGCGGCATCACTGCGCATTATTTTGCCAACAGTTTCGAGCTCGAGAGCCTTGTCCCGAATATATCTGGCAGTTTTCGCAGTATCCTTCCTGGAATGTACGAAGATGAGCATTTGATTGTGCTTTTCACCAACCTGTTCCATGACTTTGTTGTAGCATACGTCGTTCATGGTCTTGAGCTGCTTAATCGGCTTCTTGTCCGTGACACCGATGAATTCTTGCTTGAGTGGACAAGGACGGTAGCTGCCGTCGAAGTGGAAAAGACCTTTCAGAGGATCGACTCGAAGAAAGCTTGCCACGTCACGATAATTGGGCAATGTAGCACTCAGACCAACCAGACGCACAGGCTCCCCCGTCTGCTCTGTCCTTCGGATCGTACGACTGACAATACTCTCCACTACAGGTCCACGCTCGTCGTGTAGTAGATGGATCTCGTCAATACAAATGAGGCGGACAAGGTTGGTATAGCTCAAGTCTGTTGCCTTGCGCGTAATGACATCCCACTTCTCTGGCGTTGTAACAATCAGCTGTGTCTCAGCAATCTGTTGCTTGGTGAGTTGACGATCTCCCGTCAACTCTGCTACTTTGATGCCGTATGGTGCTAATCGAGCTCCAAAGTTACCGACTTGTTCTTGTACGAGAGCTTTCAATGGTGCAATGTAGATGATCTTGAACTCGTCAAGGTTGATCTCGCCAGTCTGAGGATTTCGGTGCTTGCCAATCTCGCGCAGCATAGTCAGCATAGCAACGTTAGTCTTACCAGATCCAGTCGGAGCACAAATGAGCATGTTGCCGTCGTCCTTGAACGCTGTAGGATAGCATGCAGTCTGAATGCGGTTCAGCTCTTTATTGTTACCAAAGCCTTGACGAGCCCAGTCCGGCAATTCTGACGTCTTGATCGTGTCACCTGGCGCGGAGGTAGCTTTCTTCGGTGCAGGGACATGAATCTCTTCATAGCCCTTGAACTTCTTTTGCACTGAGCCTTGTGGCAGCTTCACGTTTGGATTTGTCATGAGATGGTTGCCTTGGTCGAAAACTAGGTTGTTTAGGTTGATGACTTGCTTCGGTAGGAGACTGCCTTTCACAACTGGCTCACGGCCGATATCAGTCATAGCGACGTCCTTTAATTCAAGGCCTGAACCAATGTCGTTGAAATCGACCTTGGCCTTCTTACGAGCAGGTTCCTCATCACCCCCAGCTGTGTCGCGGGTGAGTAGCTCATGCAGAATGCGGCGCTGGCCAGCCGCGACCATTGCGTCCTCGACTGTTTGGCGCTCTTTCGGGTCTGCTGCGGCTCTTTGCCATTGAGTCGCCCAGACGATCCGGTCACGGTTGACGACGAGTTTCCTAACAAGTTCCGGATGCTCATAGTCGAAAAGTTCCATAAGGTCATTCTCTACCTCACGCAGGGTTTCTTGCTCGTCTTCTGATTGTCTAGACATGATCGAAAGTGCTTCTTGTGTCTTCTCCTGCTGAGCATGTGCGTCCTCAAAGGCTGTACCAATTAATCGTTGCAACCAATATGCGTCAATCTCGTGTGCAGGAACAATGTCGTCGTCCTTTTTCGTTTTTGCTGTCTTCCGATTGAGTCCACTATTGAGTATTACTTCCACATCGACATCCTCAGCGTCACCGTTTGTAGGACCTAGATCAGCGCCTCCCGCGGCTGCTGCATTCTCTGCACCATGTCGTGCCGCAAACTCGTCCGGGTCTTCATCGTCTGTGTCTGCCTCATCTCGCACTTCGAAAGTCTGCCCTCCTTCCTCCTCGTCCTCATCTTCCTCGTCGAATACAACAGCAACACCTTGCCTTTCGTCGATTTCTGCTCCTTCTCCTTGTGCTACTCCATCGGCCATGTTTTCGTCCTCATCTTGATTGTCGTAATCCGTGATCTTCTTGCTCAAATTCACGAGCTCGTTGAACTCCTTGTTACCCATTGATGTTCCGAGGACATCGTCAACTTCTCGCTTCTTGTCCAAGTCTTTCATGTCTTCATTCTTTAGCGTTTCCAGTACTGCGTCAGCAGCACTGACTGTGATGTGCGCCGGAACGTCCCCTAGTGATCTGCCGACTGTTGTGATAATCAGGTCATAGGTAGCGCGTGTCCCAGCTGTCCGAGGTCGATATCTCAAGTCCTCCACCTCCATATCTGCCAAGGAGAAACCGGGTTGTGTGGCACCCTCCCGCTTGCGCTTCCTCTGCTCCCTTTCAAGCACGTCTGCGCCTTCGCCAGCTTCTCCACGCTCAACATTGGGCGCCTTCGGTCGTCTTTCTCCGGCTGTTGCAGTGTCGCGTGCCACGCGTCCACCCATCTGTCGAATGTCGATGCGACCTGCTAGCGATTCTGGATCTCCTGTGTTTTCATCTGTTCGGCGGGTCACGAAACGTCTGTCTGCCTGGAGGACCAGGTTGGACATCGCCCCATATTTGTACTGCGCCATTGAGTTGGGTTCGCCCATCTTTGCGGTTGGTTGAGTCCGAAGACTCGTTTCAAGGGTTGTCGAATATGCGGAGTTGGATTTGAGTTGAGGAGACCGAGATCAGCTAAGATTGGCTGTCGCGAAGCTCGTTGTCAGCACGATGTAAGGCTTACTGTGACGATCACGCATGGAGCACCATACCCTTGAGATGAGAGACTCCGTGTTTAGGATCTGTGAGGTTGCGTGCTAGGTGCAAGTGATGTTTCAAGTCGCGAGGCAAAAGTTTAGCAAGGTGGAAGATCACACGTGACAATTGTTACAACTTCACCCGCAAGGGTATGGAGGACGAGACGAACTTGCTAAGCAGAGTGGCTGAACAAGGCAAAGTTAGGTAGAAAGGGTATGAAGATGCTGATACATATGGTGGGAGTATATCTGCATGATTCTAGCTTGCGGTCAGCGAGGGCAGCGAGGAAGCTAGAGAAGCAAGCATTCCATCCAGCAACCTGCGGTGATATACACATATTGTAGCCTCTTTCCCAATCTTCCCATCTGTTGCCAGCGCGCACCTACGCGAACTTTCTCCCTGGCTGCTCGGCAAGACAGCCAAAGCCGCCCTATTGAATGCGCCTACTACAGTGTCGAGAGATTTGTCCGGTCCCGGACCATTGTTGAGATATGTAGAAGCAAGGAAGAAGAAAAAGGTTGTCTTTATAAGGTGCAAATAGTAGGGTATAAGTAATGTCCAGAGATAAGTCGAAAGTGCAAGGGAAATGCAAATAATGTACGAACGCCAGTAGCTCCAGATCTAGTTCAGTCCAGTCCAGTGACCAATATCCAGGTCGATCACGTCGAGACGCCCTGCGTCAGGGCAGCAACGCGTGCCTTGATACGCGCGACTCTGTCTTCGATCGCTGCATACTGATTAGCAAGATGCACTTCTACATTACGCGGATAGCGCCACTTACACTCCTCAGCTTCGCCTGCCCCAGCAGTATTCTGCCTAGGCTCCGGAGCATACCTTTGCCCAGGACCCTGGATACCTTCGATGCCTAATCCCTTATTGCCACCAGCAGCTCCGGTCTCGTTTGCGAAGACACCAGGACTAAAACCGCTACCGGCACCAATCGAACCTAGGCCACTGTCCTTTAGATCCTGCTGCTGCCACGGCGGTGTGCTCGGCTGACCGTTCTTTGCTGCTGTGGCTTCGCTAGCTGTACGTGCATGTGCAGTCTGCCTGATCTGCGCCCATCGGCTACTAGCCGTGTTGAGTCGTTCCTGCGTATTCGGGCGAGGCGCACCGTCGGAGTCGTGATCATCTTCTTGGTCTTCAGCCTCGGCGGCTGTAGAGCTAGTGGGCACGGTTGGCGCGTGCGAATGAGCTGCAGTGTTGGCATCGTGGAATTCCTGCGACCCTGTACCCGAAGAGTCGTGTGGTGTTTGGAAGTCGCTGCGTGTTTGACCAGATCCGAAGGAGGTCGTGGATGCTTCGAAAGGCATCGAAGAGCCGCGAACTGGGAACTTGGAAGCCTCTGATTGTGGGTTGAGAAGCACTGCAGCGCGTGTTTTGAAGGATGGCAAAGACATTGGGCCTTCTTGCGTGGATGCTCCGACATCTTGTGCGCGTTGCGGTGAGCCTGGGTCAAAGTCGAGGGCATAGCCAGGCATACTTTGCGCTGTCTCATTACGGAGATGTGAGTGGCCATATCCCATGCTTGTGGTCTCGCCACGGACAGTATCCGGTTCTGTGGCGGCTGAGGTAAAATTGCTGAAAGCTGGCGATGCAGGTGGCATGTCGGGCACAGTATCCATAACATTTATGCCTGGACCTGCGCCAAAGACGGCAGAGCTTGATGTCATGGTAGGGCCTGGCTCTCCTGCGTCAAGATTCGATGCTTGGGTTTGTTGCTGGCCAGGCGTCCTAGGCCTGTCCTCTGCTACATGCTCTTGAACAGGAGACGGTGAGCGGGGATATCGATTCTGAGATGAAGGACCTGTCGAAGCTGGAGGTGGAGCAGGACCAAACTTCTTGCCTAGCAATGACGTCTTCCTCGACATGCCAGGCTTTTGTTCCTGCTGCCCTGCCAATGTGGAGTTGCTGCTCACAGCACGTTGCGAACTCGACTTTGCCATTGGATCCGTGACCTTCCGTTTGAATAGGTCTCGCAACCCGCGCCGACTACCAGTTTTCGATTTCATGAGGTTTGGTCGAGTAGTTGGCTCCTGCTGAACATTATCAGGCTCCGGTTGGACAATATCAGGCTCCTGCTCGGCGATATCCTGTGAGACGACGTTTTGCATTGAGCTTCTTCCAGCATCATCCTGTTGACGATCACCACCCACAGGCTTCCTCTTAGGGATATTCAGCGGTGAGGGAACCATCGTCTCCTTCCGTGGCGTCTCTTCTGCTCCAGCGGTACTTGATGCTTCTCGCCTTGTCGGGGTGTCCAAAATGTTCTGCGCACCGCTAGTTGATGCAACGTTCTCTTTTGAACTGTAGGCGGGCGGTAATGTACCCCTGGGTGCAGAAACAGATCTGACATTGCTGTTTATGCTGACTTGGTCATCTTGAGTTCTTCCACTTCTGATTTCTTTGTCGAACTTGCGTGCCCACTGGAGTGCAGGAGCAGCGTCTTTGACAAAGACTGGCTGCATACTCAAGACACTCACTGTTTTGGCATCGGAATCAGGATCTCGTCTGCCTCTTCGTTGAGCGACACTCTCAGTGAGTACATCATCGTGCGTTTTCTGTACCAGTTGAGCAGCAGCAGCTTGTATCAGAGCTTGCTTGTCCGCACCTATGGCAGGGGTGCTCTGGGCGCTGGAGTAACCGGTGTCATGCATATTATCCAAAGGCGGACTTTGTTGTGAGCTGTTGACTCGCTGCATGGTGGAGCTGCTGACTTGCCTTCCACTAGCTGTCCGTGTCTTTTTTGTCAAGAAGTTACGCTTCTTCTCGGGTGCCATAGGGGAAGCCTCTGGTAGATTGCTAGGGCCTTGTTGTACAGCAGGCCGTACTTGCTCCTCGAAAGCAACCCAATGACTCCCGTTGATATCAAGCTCGACTAAGACACACCGACCGAAGCTTGCCTTGCGCTGAAGAGGTTCTTCTGGTGCTAGACTCTCCATCCAGACCCACCAGAAGGTTTCGTCCATGGTAGCTCGTTCAACACCGGCCAGTTCGGCTGGTTCCATATCCTCTTCTTTTTTGCGATTAGGGGAGATACTATGATCAGGGTTGATCAAGGGAATGTATTCTTTAGCTGGAAAGGAAAGAGGTGGTGTCGTAATGGCGTCCTCATCAGAGAAACCGCCATTCATGAAGTCTGCCCAACTCTGCCCATTAGGCCTCGAGGAAACTCTTCGATTCGGAGTATTCATGCTTGTTGTCCTTGAATGTGTCATGGTGTTGTCGTTGCCATTGCTGAGTACAGAGAAGCCACTGGATTCAAAGTCCGCCCAGGTGGAGTCTGAAGGAGCAGCAATGGGAGCACTGTTTGATTGACTGCTTGCTGCGATCATGTCCAGCACACGTCGACATTCAGGAGTGAGTGCTTTGACGGGATCTTGTTGCTCTGCAAATTGACGCAAGATGTGGTCGTGATGGCGATACTCTAGATCTCGCGCTCTCTGGAGCATTGCGAAAGGCGTAGGGGAAACTGAATCTACTACCATTACCACGCTTGAGACTGTACTCTGCGAAGAAGTTCGACTTGTAGGTGGGTACTCGGTCTCCTTTACCAGCGTCTGTAGCGATCGTGGCAGCTGCGAGATGCTGTCACTGCCAGGTCCGGGCGTCGGGGCACGAGCGCGTAAGTAGGCAAAGAACATATGGCATGTTGCATCTGCTGCACTAGCCCAGCTTTTGTAGCCTGGCTCGAAGCCTTTGCCTCCTGTATGTTCCAGTGCCCACCAGCCTGCAAACCGTGAGAGCGTCCTTCCGCCAAGTCCATTCGTTCTGCTGTGCGCAGCGACTGCAGCGAGGAGCTCAAAGAAATCGAGAACGATCAATCGATGCGCATTTGACGATGTGCTCAATGGCAGGAATGTGTCGAATGCATGCTTGTCCATGTTTGATTCTACTGCACATCAGCTTGTTCCTCTTATTTTTTGACATCTGCATATAGTAGTGCAACTCACGTTGCTCGCCACTTTTGAAGAGCTCATATGTCTTCCAAGTGATAACGCCTCCTCTTAAACGACTCCAGCACCATCTGACTATACCACTCAGAACCTAGGAAGACTGAATTAGCCAAAGTCATCCAGTGCCAATGGACAACCTACGAATGGTTCCAGCAATCTTATCTCTCGAAGCAGGGCATTCTCCTGCTGAGTCTGGTTACCCTTGAAGTCTTTAAAATAGCGTCTTATAAAAGCT
>Ga0058702_10000406_pt1 | contig 18700 bp, 21 predicted proteins | sample AgamicOrSfe_FD_83781 | JGI IMG/M metagenome (GOLD analysis project Ga0058702, IMG submission 83781) | Agave microbial communities from Guanajuato, Mexico - Or.Sf.e | ecosystem: Host-associated > Plants > Phyllosphere > Phylloplane/Leaf | place: Guanajuato, Mexico | collected 2012-05-30 | reverse complement strand
GTCCTCTCTCAAGCAGGAGCGTGGCCGCGCTTCTGGCATCCTTACTGGCCCCAAGCCTGAGTTCTCTGGTGACAAGCAGGCCTTCATCGACGACCTCGAGCAGGCTCTATATGCCTCCAAGATCGTCTCTTACGCTCAGGGTTTCATGCTCATGCAATCCGTACGTTTCTCACCTGCTATACGTACTGCAAGCATTACTTACGAGATATCTAGGCTGCCAAGGAGTACGGCTGGAAGCTCAACAAGCCCGAGATTGCCCTCATGTGGCGCGGTGGTTGCATCATCCGTTCCGTCTTCTTGAAGGACATCACCAAGGCATACCGTGCCAACCCAGACCTCGAGAACCTGATGTTCGACGACTTCTTCACCAAGGCCATGACACACGCACAGTCAGGATGGCGTAACACCGTCTCCAAAGGTGCTCTCTGGGGTATCCCCACACCCGCCTTCAGCACCGCTCTCTCTTTCTACGACGGATACCGTGCCAAGGACCTCCCCGCCAACCTCCTACAAGCACAGCGTGACTACTTCGGCGCACACACCTTCAGGATCAAGCCCGAGTTCGCCAACGAGAAGTACCCGGAAGGAAAGGTACGTTTCGTCATAGTCATTGCGCTGTTGACACCTAGCTGACTCTTGACAAACAGGACATTCACGTCAACTGGACTGGCCGTGGAGGCGCAGTTAGCGCCAGTACATACAATGCGTAATTGCGCTCACGTCGTTTTGATGGTTGTGAGCATGAGGGCATGGTAAGGAGGGTTTCCTAGGCACTCTTTTGAGTTTCAGACATAGCTCATTCACCATAAAATCATTTGCAAAATTGAATAATCTTCTACAACTCTCTTCTTGTGGATTTCCATATCAGTGTGACTACTCGAAGTATTACTACAATGAAGTATGTACAACCCCCATCTCCACCATAGTCTTTCGTACACTTTCATCCAGCTATCTATGTCGCCTACTGTGCTAATCGCATGTATCATCAGATCCCCCGTGCGAGGCCTCTACTCGTTTTGGTAACATGAGTTACTCCTCATCCTCCACTTCTTCGGCCTCATCCTCAACATCTTCCACACTCTTTTCTTTTCCTGCAGCTTTCTTGGCAGCTTTCTTCGCCTCCGAACTCCTCTGGCTTGATCCTCTCTTCCTCGCTCGAGCAATTGCTCTCTTAGCTTTCTGCTCATTTGTCATATCTCGCTCAGCCCACATAATCGCCAAAGAAGAGCGATGATCAGCTGGCCTTTCCACGGGACTAATGCGTTTAGCCCCCACTTGAGCTTGCCTTGTCTTCTTCGCTGTAGCGATAGTCTGTTTAAGGTTGGCTTTCCTTGTTGCAACTTCCTGCGGATCCATGACAAGTCGTTCGATCTCGGCAGCAGATAGTCCACATCCCTGGAAAGCAGCATAGTCGGAGGCATCAAACCTGGCAGCTGCTGCTTTGTTCAGGTCACTTTGACTTATGCCTTTAGCCTTCAAGGTGGCCTGTGCCTTTGCTCCCCTCATCTGAAAAGTATTCCCAGAAGCAAGAGTTTTAGCTTGACCTTGCTTGACATTCCAGCTGAGGAATTGGAAGATTGGGGAGTCGGTGGGATGATTGAGGTCATATGTGAAGCCCTCTTTCGTCGCATATGCACGCACGCAATCTGGCCAGTCTGTCGGCGGGATGATAAGACCAGTAGTCTTCTCTTTTCCTCGTGCTGTTGACATCCAGCTTACAGGCGACTTGCTCAGAAGATATTGAGAATAGATCTGGTACAGGGGAGTACCAGTTGCTGTCGGCGAAATAGTGAGGTTGTGTCTGATAATGAAGGCTTTAACCATATCTGGCCAGGTACTATAGGTGATTGTAGTTCCTGTCTCGACTTCTTGCTTCCTCTTTTCAAGCATCCACGACAAAGGGTTCGTGCCTCGAGACAGGGCTCCGATTGCTGCCAGGGCTTGCCGGCAAGGGGTAGTCTGGGAGAATGCAGCCACACTAATCGTGAAGCCTTGCTGCTTGATGAAGTCTTTGACCATGTCAGGCCAGTTGGACGGGTTATTCACCTTACCCGTGTCCTTCTCCTTATTCCTGGCATCCTTCAGCCATCTTACTGGATTGTTAGCAACGCCCCAGGAGTATCGCAGCAAATGTTGCTGTATGACCTGTCGCAGTGGTGTGGCAGGCAATGTATCATTGTAAGTGTAGCCCCACTTGGTGATGTATTCGTTCACGACTTGAGGCCAGTCAGATGGTTTGATCGTGATGTGTCCAAGTCTTTCCTGGTTTCTCGACTTTAACATCCAGTCCACTGGGTTGAACTTGCGCATGAAGGCAGTGGTTACCTGGTGAAGAGGAGTCTGAGCAGAGCTTGGGTCGAACGTCAGATCATGCGAGAGCAGGAAAGTAGTGACCTTTTCGGGCCATGTAGTTGGCTCGTTGAGAACTCCTTCCAATCTCTCCTTCTTTCTGGCAGCAGTAAGCCAGTGTACAGGTCCTATGCCTCTACGTTCTGCCAAATGGGCCGCAAACCAGGCAAAGTATCCAGTATTTGATAGTAGACGTCCCATGCTGATAGCAGCAATGGCTCCATATATTTCATCGAATACCTCTCCTCTGGGTACGGATGAACTCATCCAGAAAGCCTGCATGTGAAAGGAAACGAAAATAACCTGGACCACATTGCCATTCTCGTCAGTTCTGATGCGAAACTGAGCAGGTTCACCGAATATCTCTACTGTAGAGAGAATTACAGAATGTAGCTGAGGATATTTATCGGTCAACCATTGATGATTCGCTTTTCCTAGCGAAAGAACAACAGGTCCTTGGTATAGCTCAAACAAATGCGTCTTCAACTCCAGGTGTTTTGCGAGTTCGGTCGGGTCAAGTTCCAGGTATGGTGCATCTTCACGCGCAATGTAGTCGTAGCGCTCCACCACATGCTCCATCATGAAGATGTTGTCGGTCAGACCCGCAACGCTCAATTCCAGATCAAATCGTCTACAGAATGCCTTCATGCAGCAGTTAGATGGATCGCCAGTCCATCCGTACTCGGGCATAAGAGTTGTGGAAACCGTGGGGTAATGCCACAGAACGCACAAACGAGCAGTCAGAGGATTGCCACTAGGCTTGCAGTAGGCCTTGATCGTGCGGCCGTAACTTGCAGCCATGGACTTCGTGAAGTTGTCCCAGATCATGTCCACTTCCTCACACCAAGACGGCCAATCGGCCCTGAACTCGTCGACGAACTTGCCAAAATTGGACATTGCGGACTGTAGAACGTCGTTGATGCAAGTATCGACTGTCTCGCTGACAGGTTCACAATCCATGGCAATGTCGAGGATATGGTTGTCCAGCTCAGCTTCTGCTAAGGATTCATCATCATCCAGGCTTTTGATCATAGTAACATGGTTGGCGGTGTTGATTCCATCAAGAAATCCCTCGAGTTTGTGCTTCATGCGTTCGTCTTGTACCAGAACAACAAGCTTGTCCTTGATTGCATCAATATGCTCCTTCAGCTCGTCGTCTGAGCTTGAGCTACTAAGACCGGAATCCTGGGTTGCTCTGCGACGACAAGAAGCTGTATTCCATTGTGTTGTATCCAGTACTGAAAGAGCAGTTCGTTGAGGGTCTTGCGAAGTGTGAGTGGGAGGAGAATGGACTGTTCGTTCAGCATCTTCGGAGTCTGAGTCTTTTTCATGATCTTAGCTGATGCCCTTCAAGAAGCACTCGCACAACACATACCTTCTGCTACCACAAACTTTCGCTTGCGATTCGCACGCGTTGGTGCCATGATAGAAGCCTTGTTTCAGGAAGTAGTGGCTTCAGATTGGTCTTGACGATGAGGAAATACAAGAGGTGGCTTTGTTGATAGAGAAGAAAGACGTTGATTATAAGAAGTTAACTTGTTGTGGGATGAGGAGGGTTGACTTGTTGTAGGATAAGAAGGAAGTTATCTGACTATAGTAGAAGGAGCCAGCAGGCGTACCTGCCGTCCAGAAGTTGGCACGAATATATACATAGGACGCGGGCACGCCGTAAACACACCGGTTGATGAGAAAAATCACGAAGAGAATACAGTGTCTGTTAATAAGGAAGAGGGGGTTGAGTGCTTGCGTTATAGTGAGCAGGGGTATAAATAGTGAATATGAGACGGGGTATAGAGCTATGCAGGCTGCAATACCCAGTGTGCGGCCCCAGGCCGCACATTGGGTCCTGGCGTCGTAGTAAGCAGGGGTATGAGTAGTAAATCAGACAGAGATACCTACATTGTATAAGGCCTTGATCCCCAATCTGCGGCCCCAGGCCGCACATTGGGTACTAGCGTCGTGTCAAGCAGGGGTATCAGTGGTGTATATACGACGTGGAGATACTTATCGCATTCATCTACCTAAGGAACTGTGTATGCGCCCAGGCGATACCTAATCTGCGGCGCCATGCCGCGCATTGAGTCACATCTTATGCTGTTCACTTATGTCTCGCTTGCCACCTCCTGCTCCGAAGGCAACAACCCACTAAGCTCGAAATCCTGCTCAATGATCGCCAGAAGCCAAGCCCGAATACGACGGACGTCCGCTATGTTCACATATTGAAGTGACATTTGTCGTTTCGTAATGACACAAACAGCCATGAACAATATCATAGGACCACTCATAGCAGCACCACCATTGGTATCTTGCATGTCGAGGCCGGGCTCGTTGATGATTGTCCAATGTGACCCGGAATGTTCGTGGAGGAAGGCTTGTAGGCGAGACGCACGCTTCGCATGCTGTACTCCTTGAATATCGCGTCTAGTGTAGTAGAATCGTGCGGTCTGAGACTCGTACTCGAGGACTAAGAGTGCCCAGAGTGACTTGCGGTTTGTATAGACGGGTAGAATGGCGATGAAGTCCTCCGTCTCCGTGAGCTTGAGTGACCGGGCGAAGGTTTGCGGGATAGTCATTTCGTCCAGGAACTTGGCCATGTTGTCATTGCACCTGCAGCCGAATAGCGTGCCGGGAGTTCCTTTTGTGTATCTATTGCTTTTGAGCTTCTCCAGCAGCTTGTCAAGGTAGTTGTAGATCAACGACGTTTCCAGCGCGCGAGGCAATTTCCGCAAATCTTCGAATGGACCTGAAAGCTGTTCTAATATTCCAGGCGCGACCTCTACTCTGTCTGCCAAGGTCTGCATGTTCAAGGAGTGCTGTAAACTCCTCGGAAGGGATGGAGCGGTGAACCGGACATTGGGCAAGGCTCTTCTGTGTCTGAACATGAGTGCAATAGGCCTGTACTCTGCCATCTGCATTGGCGGCTCGTGGGGTAAAAGTGTTTGTAGTGAGAAGAGGCGCGACTCGAGGTGTTCTGGAAGTGTGACATGAGGTACATCATTGTGTTGGATAGAGGGATAAGTTGTTGGTTGGAACGGGATGTTGCTTCTTGTAGTGTTCGCGGGGAAGTCGACGGCTGGACCCGGTTGGATCGGGGTGGCCGCTAATGGGTGCTCCGGGGGGAGGAAGATTGTTGACGAAATTCGAGTCATTCCAGCAACTCGCGCTGCGCGAACAAGCAAGGCTGCATCATTACGTTGTGTGATGACGGACTGTTCTATGTCATGGCTGACGTCCGTCGCGAGCTCGTCCTTGAAAGTCGACTGGAAGCATAAGAGCAATGCGCTGTGGTCCTCTGAGACAGAGTTCGCGAGAAACTGCTCGATCTGCTTGATCTCAGACGTTGATATGCGGACAATAGACATCGTCTATGAAGAAAATGAGGTGGTGTTCAGTATGAGGACTGTGATGGATGCTTTGCAGTAAGTATGTCGGGTATTTCGAACATTGTGTTTCAGGTTGTCTTATTATGAAACTGAAGGCGGGGCGTGGGCGTTTGTATCTTAATGTATCTCACGCTCTCTACCCTGTGTCTCTACTCTTTGACATTCTACGTTCTTCTCCGTACGCTCTCAGCTCTAAGCTGTTGGATCTCCTACTGCGTTCTCTTCAATTCACTTTTACCTACTTTATACCCGCTAGCACTTGCGCTCCCGGTCTCAAATCAACAACCACAACAGACCAGAAGTCGTGATCGATAGGATCGTCCTTCGAGTTGACCCTAGATAGCCCAGGCAGTGACGCGAGACATGGCGCCGCCGGACGTTGCAACCAAACCTCGCCATAACTTGCTCGGCCCTGAATTTGAACTCTGGTCTGAGCTACGCGAATACTTTACAGCGATACCAAATGCACAGGTCCACTTGCTGCCAAAGCAACTCAATACCTGGGTAGAGCGTCAAACATTCGGCGAAGTACTCGATGAGGTCCTTCCGTCAATCAGTAAGTGGCTTCACGCTTAGACATCGCATAGAGCTAATATCATCAGTGAGTGCATGTTTTGGAACTGACCTGGCTGTCGCGGATGATCCTGTGATCAACGACATGCGTGGTGGCATTCAACAGCTAGGTACATGTCGGAGTATCCCGAAGTTCTTGCAGTGCTAACATCACACAAGTGGAACGCGCATACCAGCGACTTGAGACTTTATCAGCGACTGCGAAATCTGCTGCCGAGAACTCTGGTGCCGCGAGACCTGCTGCCAATAAATCTCCTAATGTTCAAGATGAGACTACTATTGACAATAGTGAGACTGAGGAGGCAGCCACGAAGAGAATAGCAGCTGAGAAAGCTGAGGCTGAGAAGAAAACAGCAGCTGAGGGAGTAGAGGCTGAGAAGAGAACAGCAGCTAAGAAAGCTGAGACTGAGAAGAAAACAGCAGCTGAGAAAGCAGAAGCTGAGAACAAAGCAGAAGCCGGGAAGAAAGCAGAAGCCGGGAAGAATGCAGAAGCTGAGAAGAAAGCAGAAGCCGGGAAGAAAGCAGAAGCTGAGAAGAAAGCAGAAGCTGAGAAGAAAGCAGAAGCCGGGAAGAAAGCAGAAGCTGAGAAGAAAGCAGAAGCTGAGAAGAAAGCAGAAGCTGAGAAGAAAGCAGAAGCCGGGAAGAAAGCAGAAGCTGAGAAGAAAGCAGAAGCTGAGAAGGATAGTCAGTCGGGGAGCACTCCTCAACATCAAGGGAGCTCTCGCGCTAGCCCAGCATCTACATCCCAGTCAGACAAATCAGCTGAGCAAAAGCCTCAGGATGCAGCACCTCCTCAAGATACCGGTAAACGTTTGAGCACCAGTGAGAAGAGAAGCGCGGAAAGGGCAGCAATCGACGAAAGAGCTCGGGAAACTCATCGGAAGAGAATGAGAATCAACGCTCAAGAAGAGGCGGAGGATATCAGGGTACAGCAAGAACAAGAGATGCAGCGCATCGAAATACAACGTCAGACCGCTCTACGCAATCTTACGAGCAGTATACAAGCCGTACCAGTCTCCTCAGAACCTCCGCCAGTTTCAGGACCACGGGACCTCACTGCTATTTTTCTACGTCGCATGAAAGCTCAGAAGATACTTCAGTTCGTCAAGACCGTGAAGAGTCTGCCACTACAAGTCGGAGATGTGGACATAGTACATTGTCGAAACCTGATTGGACACAACACTGAAACACAGAATACTATGGATTTACTGAACGGCGCAGTGAAGGCCAGTATCGACTACTTCAAACAGGACAGCTCTGCAACCGGACAGGGTCTCACGGACATCAGTATCCCACAGCCAGAAGGCCGATCGCTAGACGCAATCAAGGCTTCAATAGATATGCTAGGCAATGGCACTCCGGATGAGACCTTCGCAAGACTGAAGGCCGTGTCAAAGGCTACAAAGAATACCGTCTTGAGGTATAACTTCATCGAGTCTTGCGCTTATGAAGTGTATGAGGCTCTGTACCGTGCACGATGTGACTCAAACGGTAGTCGAGAGCTACCAAGGGACTCAAAGAAGCAGTTTCAAGCAACGTTTCTAGAGGATCTTGGTCTTCCCTATGGCGACAAGGACATCGCACGGTCGATGAGGCGGCTCCAAGTGCTGAACGACATGCATAATTGCAGATCTATAGTGATGGATGTGCTTGTGATCTTCAGAACGAATAGCTAGGATCGTGCTCTTGAGCGTAACATCCTGACATTCGAGTCGATGCGCCAATACGCAATACAGATGGAATCTCCACTAAGACAAGCCCTGACCCGCTGTGACGCCCAGTATGAAGGTGACTTTACAGGACAGTCCGATGCATGGGTTATTGGGATCTCTCCGCCAGTCCTTCCGGCAATTGTCGGTCAATTCTTTGGCAACTTCACGAGTTCATTCCTGGATTCCGCACATGGTGAGCAATTTGCGAGGCATTTCGGCGTACCCAGAAGTATGGGCATCGATGGCCATACCGAAGCGGAGATTCTGAAATTTGGTCTTGCATCAGCAGCGAATATGGCAGCATTCGTGGCATGGTATCGCCTAGGAAAGACGGCTACTATCACTATTGGTGATGAAGACATCCGGTGCAGCCAGGTCGTGACATGCATGCTGGTTGACACACCACAAGGGAGTTGTATTGGCATCCTCCCAAGCTTAACGTCATGTACGACACCTACAACTGATGACTCCAGTTTCCAGGGCTACAAGATGGATGGGCTTGACACCACAGTACCTGGACTATGCTCCGATTTCTCTGCCGCCGTCAACATCCTCACATTTGCGGCATTCACGAACGAGATGGAGTCAGCCAATGTAATTCTCGCGCGCCAAAGAATCGTAGATCCGCGCTATCCACAGGGCTTTGCTATTACCCATGTTGCCATCACACTTCGTGATATCAAGGCTCACCAAAAGCTTGTGATATGGGTACCTGGACTTGAGCAGCTCGATCCCTACAACGTAGCAGCGAACTTGGCAAATGCCATAATTCCGGATATCGACTGGAGTGGGATCCCTTGTGATATCAGGGAGGTAAGATCTATACTGGCGGACCTTGCAGCGAATGACGCACACAACGAGCAGCTTCACGACAAGTTATGGACGTTGACACGATTTGGTGGCCCCTTGGACCCAGTGTATGTCTCAGCCGATGAGTGGGATGCCCTACGGGCTGATGTGGTCCAATCGAATGTCTCCAATGGGCAGGATCCTTGTAAGTATTTGATCTCGCTAACCCAATCTGCGGCCTGGGGCCGCAGATTGGGTATCTGATCTGTTCATAATGATATTGCTAACATACGTATCTAGTCACCTCGGCTTCACTGCACACTTTCCAAGAAGCACAGACGGACCTTGCTTCTGTTAGTCAGGCCTCGAGCGAGCTTCCTGTTTTTGCGCATGCGGCAATGCAGGCAGCGATTCTTGCTCCGGCCAACACGTATTCTCGAAGCTATGATAGGAAGAACGAATTGCTCAACCAGACCAACCGATTCCCAGGAGCGCTGCGTCAGTTGACTTATCCGACCACGGGGTTAGCTGCTGCTGTCATGTTACTGTTTGCCTGTGACGACATCAGAGAAGTGCTTCTGAGTAGGGTGCTTCGTCGTACTTGGGACAGATCTTTGGCGAAAGATCTGACAGAAGAGACCGTGGTTTCGATCTTTGAACAGCTAAAGTTGGTGTTTTCTGGGTTGATAGACCTCTCTACACCTGACAAAGTGCAATTGAGTGCTTTAGGCGTAGGTCGTCTCGCTGTGATGATCTGTATGTTTTACTAACTCGTTCTAGGCTGCGCTGGCGCTTGCTGGTGACGACAACGACGTCGCAAATCCCAGTTTGACCATGCGCTGTATGCTCCGAGCCCTCGTGTGTACTGTTCCTGGCTACAGACTGGCAGTTTCCGACACACCAGATGACATGGTCGGTATCACTCTTGCTAGCGGTTGGGTGCGATCTTACGCGAGTAACGCATCCAAAGCGTCCGAAATCTTTGGTGTGAGTGTTCCGGCGCTGTTACAATGTGGGACATGCAACGCCGTTCTCAACGTGAAGCACCGGACTGTGCTATCTTTGTCGATTGTGGCGGGAACAGTGCCTCAGACCTTGACTACAGCCATCGTCAATGGGATCCGGGCATTTGAAGAGATTGACATCTCCCAAGATGCATGTAAGACACCAGGCTGCGAGGAATCTTCGACTATGGGAGTCAGAGTCTTGAGTCGCCCTCCGCCCTTTCTCGTAGTGATGTTCGAAGACAGCCCGGAGACGATCCTGAATATCTCGCATATCCTACACAACCGCGTCGACTTGAGCGACTTGTCTCCGGATGGAAAGACCGTGTTCTACGAGATTGCCGGCATCGTCGCGAAGCGCCGCTACACTGACGCAAGCGGTACAGCACGTTCTACTTACGTGTCGAAAGTTTACCTGCGAAGCCATGGGTGGTACTTCACAGAGGGCTCACATTCTCGCATGATATCGCAGAAGGAAGCCGCTCGCAAGGAGCCTTATCTTCGTATGGTGCTGTTACGCCTACGCACTCTGGCTGATGAGGAGAATCACGAAGAGATTGCAGTATCCGATGACGAGGACGAAGGGGATGAGGACGAGGACGAGGACGAGGAGGAGGTGGACGAACCTGAACGAGTGGAGGAAAGGGCTCGCAACCAGGCGCAGCTTGAACAGGCGGCGCGCAGGGCACGCGAGCCGCGTACGGGTGAAATTTGGGATGTGGACGAGGTAGAAGGGGACGAGATCGAACAGGATGGAGATCATGCCATGGAGGACTTCGAAATGTCTTGGTCGAAGAACTGAGTGAGGATATCATAGCTCCGAGGCAATAGAGTGAGAACAAGGAGAGTGATAATGGCATATAGACTTGAGTGTCTCTTTGAGTGCTATAGACAAAGAGTTGGGCCCGTGAGAACGTCGCGAATGCTAGCAGGACATATGTATAATAGGACGAAACTCTGCTCTGTTGTTTCTAAGTCTTGAAGTAGGCACCGAGTGACACTGCTGTATGACTTGACCATGCCGAGCTGGACGCAATGTGCGGCGCCAGTGACCATGCCGAGCTGGACCCAATGTGCGGCCCCAGGCCGCACATTGGGTTGGCGTGGGTGGCGTGGGTGGCACGAAGATACAGGTCGCGAGAACGAGAGCATGAGAGCAGTTGGTGTGTTGAGGAGGAAGCGGTGGCAAAATAGAAATTGTGTAGTTTACAAGATCCCCAAACATCCAATGGGCCCCCTTGCACCACGACCAGCACAATCTCACCAACCGTTCCACGTTCTCCACGCCCACTCCACAAGCCCGGCTGCCCGCTCGATCATCCCAATCTCATATATGCTGCAAATTGAACGGATCACTTCGTCTAGCCTCGCCACGACTATCAAAGCTCATATGACTCCCCACCGGCGTGCTCGCTGCCGTGTCCTCTGCGCTGTTGCCACCTGTTTGTGATCGTGTTTGCCAGTCCCATTGTAGTGGCGTAAGGAGTGCACGATCGAGACGCTGTGGCGGAGCTGGAGTTGGTAAAGGGGGTGATGGTACATGAATGGGTGGCGGAATAGACTGGAACATTGCGCCTGTATGTGCCATCTCTTGATCACCGCGGTAGTGATGCTGCTGTTGCTGGCCTCGCAGCATCGGCAATGGCGGGAATGTTTTCGTGACATTTGGCAGCATCGGCGCTGGAAGGAGGATCGGGTATGATATATTCGGAATTGCTGGCAGCAAAGGTGGAGGTGAAGGTGAAGTTGTGGTGGCGCGCTGCGACACCTGCGGCTCAGTCGACTTGGGTGGTGACGCTCTATCTCCAGCTCGCCGACGCCGACGGACGAGTAGCAGGCAGAGGAGAACGAGGAGGGCGAGCAGAGCCGCGATGGCTGAGGTAAGGCCAGCAGCTGTGGCGATGGGGCGGGCGTGCGAGACGGGGTTGGAGGATGGGATGGAGGACTGTGTGGTTAGGGGCAGTGTGATTTGAGCTGTTGGAGAGGCTGATGGAGTGGAGAGCACTGCGGACGTAATGGGAGGTAGTTGGATCGGAGTGGTGGACGCTTCGGTTGAGACTGGGATTGTGATGGATTTGATGGCCTCTGAGGGTATTGTTGTTGGGGCTGTCAAATTCAGTGATGCAGAGAGTATGACAATGGTTGAAGAGGTAGAGAGTGCAACAGGTATGCTTGACGTCTTGCCTGTCATCGTGGCGAGTATCGAGTCAGAAAGGGTGAGCGTTGTGCTTGAGGGTAGAGCTGAGACAACAGTCGGGGTGCTTGTCAAGGCTGGTGTTGTGGATGATGTGTAGCTCTTGAGGATTTCGCTAGAGGTAGTGCTCTTCACCAGTGACTGTGATGAGGCCACGAAGCTAGCAGAACTGGAACAACTGGCAGGATAGCTGGACACGCTTTGAGACACTGTAGCTTGGGTGCTTGTTGCCGCGATGATGTCGAATGCAATAGTCGCCGAAATCGAGACGCTAGAGGTGACAATAGGCGTGGAAGCACTGCTGCCCATCGTGGATTGAGCAGATTGCGAGCTGACGAAGTCGCCATCGAACCAAGGAGGTAGCCGTGCAGACGTGGTAGTTGGATATGTCCAGTTTGGTATCTGTCGCGTCTGCGTCAAGAGAGTCGTCCAGCGAGAGAAGTTGTGGTGAGGATGGTGATGATGATACGTGGATGAAGAGGGGGAAGGGATAGCAAGGGCGAAATGACGAGCAGCACTATTCTGGTGGTCGAGCATGATGAATGGTGCTGCTGCCGTGCTCGGAGTAAATCATAGGTGTGTTTCAATAGACGGGATGTGTTTGTAATGAAAGCCTGAAGATCAAACACGTTCGAGAGGCACAGAGTTGAGTATGAGGTATTGAAGTCGGATCAAGGTCAAGCACTCCGGGTTGGAGGCACTTGAAGGAAGACAAAGTGGAGACCTTGGTCGAGCGGCAAGGGTGTGTTCAGATTGTGATACATTTCTGGCGCTTCGAGAACTGAAACAGATCCAGGTTGGCGCCAACTTGGGACGCTGGCCTATCAAGCTGGTGACCCGATCTTAGTGTACAAGTGGACAGCACGGCATAGACATCATCTGGACAAATCGAGACCAGCATATTGTGAAGCTATAGCTGTAACTACTGTCATACAACAAACAAGGAAAGTGGCGTAGGGACTCTGCTCGATATTCCAGGGAGAGTGTCGTAGTGATTCTGCTCATACTGGTGTCCTACCACAGTCCAGTATCTGAAGCTGGCACTTGGTCATGATTGTGCGGTAAGAGGAAGAGGAGGCGGAATGTTGAGACAGTTTTATCTACGCCCCGGTCTTATCAAGCCCCCACATGTCTCGTGATGTGCGAGCATAGCATAAGGTACCTTACCTTAGCTTCCAGCTGGAAGAAACTTCTTCGCACACGCTTGCGCTCTTCTTCTCGCCATCCCGGTCAGCGCGTCGCAGCAGTATCACTCGTCACACCTTCGGATATAGCTGTGGGAAGATGTTCAGTCTCGGAAGTCACAGTAAGTCCTAATCAAGGGCCCTGGTGGGTCGCTCTTTTTTCGCCCTGTCGCCGGGCTGGACCCCCTGGTTCGCCCCCTACATCAGAAGCATGTTGATCGTGATGGCGTGAACATCATGGAGTGATGAACTTGGCGTAGCTGACACCTTGCTTCCAGATGCAAACTACATAGACCCTTCGCGTGATCGGGAACCACCACCACTCGCAACAGTGGTAGTCTTCCCTGCTCACGACTCATTGCTACCAGACAAGTCATGGCCACAGCACCCACCAGACCTGATCAAGCAGTATACCAATGTCAATAAGCCATATGACCTCAAACCCGAGCATCTGAAGGTGCTCAACATCGACACCCGTGATGACGTCCCACTTGAGGACTTTATTCCAGCTTCAAGTGATAGTCTACGGCATCTCCCACCACGCGAATGGGGCAAGGATGTCGTGGGTAGAGATGTTGTGCCTGGCACAGCTTCGCGCCGGAATAGTGCAGCAACGTATGAAATCTTTGCGCACGACAAGTATCCACTGCTAAGCAACGGTGTGCACGCACCTAATGAAGAGACTTACGTCAAGTTCGCGGCAGAGCTCGTCTGCGAGACCGACGACGGCTTGCGTGTTGTGCAACGACAGAAGCCACATCAAGGTCACAAAGCTCCAGTTCTATCGCAGTTCCGCAAGTTTTGGGGTGGCCTGGACACCATGTCTACATACTGGGACTCTAGCATGGACAACTACTTTGAGAGCAAGACAAGGCCTGTTCCGGTCAGAGCAGCTAGCGGTACCAAGCTATTGCGCGGCCTACTCTCTGGACATAGCCATCAGCACAAGGATTCTGCTATAAGCAACCCTGCAACGCAAACTCCCACGAAGCGATATCAAGGTCGACGCACAGATACTGGGTCCAGCATGCCAGATCACATTCGTAGCGATTGTATTCGCAACTTCATTGACCCGGTAGCGACGGCATTTGGCTGTAATATTGCTGTGCCACGGAAGTCACCACAGGTCAAAGTCAAGAACATGCTGGTCCCCGTAACACAGACGCTAGCTGTATGGAGAGTACCACAGGATAAGTCACAGGCAAAGGGAGGTTACTTGGAAGGTCCTGTGCTCGGTGTATCTAGCAGAGGGTCAACGAATTTCATCGCAAATGACACAGCCGCCACTGTTGATACTGCACGAGAAATAGGTGGTCTGCTACTTTTAGCTCAGGAGAGACATAGGGAAGGGAGGACGAAGGCTGTTCCTGGGCAGGGCAAATGGTACACCACAAAGCCTAGGTGGGGAGGTGGCCCTGGAGGTGAATTTGGTAGTGGCGAAAAGAATGCAAATGGCGCAGCTGCGTCAACAAACTCAGCGAACACCTCAAGCGGTGCTGCTCATTCAGTATCGATAAAATGGCGGCCGTCGGATGAGTTCATCTGGAAGCAGCTGAAGCCACAACCGGGACTATGGGAGATAGGAAAGACATACTTGGCAGTTGGTAAAGAGCGTGGATCTCAGTACGACGATGTAAGTTGTGCCGTTTGTCATCTATCCACGACACTGCTGACAGTATTCAGGTCTTCATGATCTCTTCGCTGTACCACCATATCTCTTTTGTGAAACTCACTGTACATCCGCTCTACCTTGAATGGCTGGAAACAGGCAAAGTTCCCTCGTCACCACCTGACTCACACTGGCATATCCCACTTCTCGATCGCACGAAGTGGTACGACCTGTTTAAACCAGAAGATCGAGCAGAAGCCATGCGAGGTTTGTGGGGCATATTCTCGTACATGATGAGGGCTGGTCCTACTGCCCGGCGTCCTGTGCTGGGAGAGCGTCAACGATCAGAGGTCGCACATAGGTTTGCGTTCAGGAAGAAGCAGCCAGAAGTGGCTATTGAGTTTGACGATGATCCGCCGCGAAGTCAAAGTCTTTACTAAGGTCGCGGCATGTCTTATTGCTTGGATGTAACTCAATTGAGATATGGCGGCATGAAGTATTGGAAGATGTGCTTGGATCCACCGCACGATACTGGACAGGGGTTCGTCGAATGAGCTGTGACGTCTATATACCCTGCCTATGGCGACTAGGATATCACAAGGTAATGAGTAATATCAGGAAAGAGGTAGTCAAAAGAACAGAAATGCCACCCAATGACAATGAACTTAAGGTCGTGATGTTTCAAAAGTATGACTTCGTGCCTGACCTCCAATTGCGCCCTTGTGCCTGAGAGTGAAGTGTGCCATGGTTGAGCTCCCAGGACTGCCCCTCTTTTCGCCAGGACGTCATGTCATGCGGAACCCAAAAGTGACCTCGATACCTTTGAAGTGAAACTCAAAACCACAGCTACATATTCTTTCATTCTTGCTGGTCATTCTTCTCTTCTCCTTCTCCCTCCTACATACCGTTACAACCTTGAGAATTTGTAAGTTTCAGCCGCTTTGATCCGAATCTTCCACGGCAAGTACTAGGACTTCAAGCTCTGCAAGCACGTTCGCGATTTGTGGAAGAGCACTTCAGAAGCGAGTTGATAGAGTCAAGAGCGATGAAAGTACGTTACTAACATCAAGTGCGTAGTAATAGAGCCACCGAGAGCTCTTGCTCACACACCGATCGATTTTCTCTGTTTTCAACCTCAACTCCTCATCGCTTATCATGGTCGGTCTCGGAGCAAGGAGGCGGCCCAGCCGCAGAGGTTCGATGGCAGATGTGCCAAAGAGCCTCAAGGATGAGATGGATAGTCTCGAGGAACAACTCACCGTCACTGGCGACAAGCTCAAAGAAATCGTCGAACACTTCGTTGGCGAGCTCACAAGGGGTCTCACAGAAGAGGGTGGTGACATTCCCATGAACCCTACTTGGTGCTTGGGCTTCCCAACTGGCAACGAGACTGGCACATACCTTGCGCTCGACATGGGTGGTACGAATTTGCGTGTGTGCGAGATCCACCTGCCGGAAGAGAAGGGCGAGTTCGACATCATTCAGTCCAAGTATCGCATGCCTGAAGAGCTCAAGACTGGCACTGCTGATGAGCTATGGGAGTACATTGCCGATTGTCTGCAACAATTTATCGAATATCACCACGAAGGTGAAAGCCTCGATCAGCTTCCTCTCGGATTCACATTCTCTTACCCAGCGACACAAGATGCTATTGACCATGGTGTTCTACAAAGGTGGACTAAGGGCTTTGACATTGAAGGTGTGGAAGGCAAGGATGTCGTTCCTCCATTCGAGGCAGCTCTCAAAGAACGCGTAAGTCTCACGATCGTGATATTTTGTTTGTGATTTGTGGCGGCGGCGGCAGCAGCAGCAGCATTAGGTACTTACTGTCCACCATGGGTAGCAACAATTCGAGGTGATGGTCGTAGCTTTGTTTACGAAGGTTCGAGTATAGCTACTTCACGAATGCTTCCAAACAGCAAATCCGTGGTCAAAAGACCGTCTAATGCCATCACTCTTGACATTACCATGGGCTTTTGCTTAACATCACCTAACATCACCTAGGGCGTTCCGATCAAGCTCACCGCACTCATCAACGACACAACTGGTACTCTCATCGCTTCAGCTTACACTGATGACAAGATGAGGATTGGTGCCATCTTCGGAACTGGTACCAATGCTGCGTACATGGAAGAGTGTGGCCAGATCCCCAAGCTTGCGCATATGAATCTGCCTGCAGACATGAAGATGGGCATCAACTGTGAATACGGCGCTTTCGACAACGAGCACAAGGTTCTCCCTCGCACAAAATACGACATCATCATCGACAAAGAGTCACCACGTCCAGGTCAGCAGTCTTACGAGAAGATGATTGCCGGTCTCTATCTTGGTGAAGTCTTCCGCCTTGTTGCTCTTGATCTCAACGACAAGCCTGAGTGCAGGATCTTTGGTGGCCAGGATGTTTCCAAGCTCAAGAAGCCCTACTCGCTTGACGCAGGCTTCCTGGCAGCGATTGAGGAGTACGTATTCTGATCCGCCTCAAGAGAGAAGACAACACACAAAACTAACAGGATATCAGGGACCCTTATGAGAACTTGCAGGACACAGCTGACTTGTTCCGTCGTGAGCTGAACATCTCCATCGGAAAGCCCGAGTGCGAAGTCTTCCGCCGACTTGCCGAACTCATCGGAACCCGCGCCGCCCGTCTTTCCACTTGCGGTATTGCAGCCATTTGCAAGAAGAAGAACTACACTGAGGCTCACGTTGGTGCCGACGGATCTGTCTTCAACAAGTACCCTCACTTCAAGGCTCGTGGCGCACAGGCTCTGCGTGAGATCTTCGGGTGGGAGAAGGGCCAGAAAGACCCCATACAGATCTTGCCTGCCGAGGATGGAAGTGGTGTGGGCGCTGCTCTGATTGCGGCCTTGACCATCAAGCGTGTCCAGGACGGTGTCACTGCTGGTATCAACGATGTTGCTCGTGTCTTTCAGTAAGTTCTCCGAACCTCGTGATGTCGTACAGAAACTGACATGAAAAAGCGGAACGAGACAGCACAGACTGAGCATCTCTCACCCCAACTGAGCCCAACTGAGCAATATGGAGAGTTTGCGATGATGATAGCGAAGTAATATAGAGCATGATGTGGCTGTAACAGAGAGGCCGACAGGGCAATGACGGACAAATGGATAATGGGAAGCGAACATACTCGCCTAGATTCCTGGCTAGGAAGGGCACCGTGAATGTGTATAGAGCAGGTACTCTAGTATAACCTGAAATGAATACCCTAGAATTTCAAGCAGATTTGTCCTTTTGCCCGTCTCCAGGCTATGTCTATATCTAGTCCTTCTTCCACCTTCACATGCCCCAACCACCCCTACTCCAAGCCTTACCCAAACACCTCCTTCATCGCCTTCTGCGCCAACTCCACCCCCAAAAACGTCGCCGCATTCGCCGGGACCGCGCGTGCCATTGCAGGCGCAAAGCCCGGGAAGAACGCCCGATACCCTCCCTGCGCCCACAACGTCCGGAATGTGCCCCCAATCGTGCTGCCCTCTGTACTCTGCAACCGACTCTTCAGCGTGTCGACCGGGAACACCGGAATCCACATGGCCACGCCCGCCGCTCCACCTGCCGTCATCACGGCCGTCAGACTCAGATCGCCGCTCGGCTTTCCCGACGCGTCGAGCGGGGTGAGTCGCCGCTTGACGAGTTCGTATGTCGCGAAGTAAGCGGCGGAGCCTGGCCCGTCGCGGGCTAGCGTCATTGCGCTACCGCGAAACACGCTGCGGAGCCCGCCTGCCTTGTACAGCTGCCTCACCACGTCCATCTGGCCCGAGTATTTGGGCTTTTCGCCTGGCGCGAGGGCCTTTTGGCCTTGGATCTGGAGGAGGACTTTGACGCGCTCGAAGGGGGCGGTGATTAGGGTTTGGGGGATGGCGGAGAAGAAGCCGGCGGTGGAGAGTT
>Ga0058702_10000403_pt1 | contig 18836 bp, 13 predicted proteins | sample AgamicOrSfe_FD_83781 | JGI IMG/M metagenome (GOLD analysis project Ga0058702, IMG submission 83781) | Agave microbial communities from Guanajuato, Mexico - Or.Sf.e | ecosystem: Host-associated > Plants > Phyllosphere > Phylloplane/Leaf | place: Guanajuato, Mexico | collected 2012-05-30 | reverse complement strand
TTTATACTTAGCTTGAGCTACCTCTTATTTTTATATCTAACGAACATTCTTTTGTGTAGCTCTATAACTTTGACTGTCGTCTGTCTATTTGCTCTACACTAAGCCCACATGGCCTTGAATTTCTCATTGAACTCCTTGTGCAGGAGTTGGAAGGCCTTCAGCACCTGCAGAAGACCCTTCTCTCCAACTTCACCATCCCACGCAGCATCAGCGAGAACATCTGCTTCGTTATTCGCACCATTGCGAGATCGATCCGGCAATGCGGACGCCTCGTCGTCCTCGTCATCCTCCCAGCTATCCAACTTCTTACCCTTCTTCTTGAGAACAACGGGCTTCTCTGGATTCCTCATGGGATCCGACACGACCGAGCTTGCCGTTGTGTCGGTCTCAGATGCCGCAATCTTGTCGTCTTCCGCCTCTTCGAGCGCATCCAAGTTGCCCATGACCTCTAGCATATCCAAGTCACTGCTGGGTTTGAGCTTCATGAAGTTCATCAAAGATGTGATGATCGTGGCCAGGACCATTGAGAAGTCGTTGAGTAAGAACCAAACCTCACCGGCACGGATGCGATTGGCACGAGCTAGTGTCTTCACGTCACCGTGCTTAAAGAAGTCTAGCAGGTAAGCATTGAGCGGACTTTCGAGCTCTTCGGGATATGATCCAACATGGGGAATGACGGATTGCTCAAGGAAAACACCCGACCTGGTTGTTCTGCAGAGATCGGCGATTGTCGAGAACTTATCAGATTGACCTGACAAGCTTACGAACTGTGAGCGAATCTTGGTCTGTGGCAATAGGCACTTCCCCATGAATCCTAGGTCGAGGTTCGTGTTGGCATCTTCCGGCTCGCTTTCTGCATCCCAGTCATCTGCAAGCTCTGCTGCATCAGAAGCTTCCATCTGAGAGGTAGATTCCTTCTGTGCCACATCTGCACCAACTTGCATCTTTGACAAAGGCAGCTGATTGTCGGGATATTGGACGTGCTGCTCAATGAACGTCGAAACGTACGCCCTGAAGACTTGGAGTGTGTCGTCTGCATGATCACGAAGAACATTGGCGGCCTCTTCGGGAAGAGACGGCAGGAACACCATAGATGATGACGGCTTCACAACCTTTTGTCGATACTCTTCGTCCGCTTGACGGCAGAAGACTCTTCCGAAGAGATGCGACATGACCAACATGAGTGTCTCGACAGTCGTTCGTTCTTCCTGGCCGATATTAGCGCACAATCTATGAAAGTACCCTTCCTTCAAGAGTGCATGGAATGCGAAACTTGAGTTCTCGGTGTAGTAAAGATGAGAAACAAGCCCAGCAAAGTTCAGCGTAGCACCTCTGGAATCGAGCAATCTCTGACGGCGAAGGTACTCAATTGAGAATCGAAGATGATGGAGTGTCTGATCCTTGAACACTGGACCTCCCATGTACAATCGCGGCTGTGACAACAAGGAGTTAATGGCCTTTACGGCATATGGAGAGCTCTTCGACTCATGCAGAAGTGAAAACAGACGCAGTGTTAAGGTCGTAGTAACTGGGAAATGTCCATTGAGATCAGGCAGCCTTGAGGACAGGAGACGAGAGATCTTGGTCTCAGGAATGCCTTGAAAGACGACGTTTCCGAGCAGATCGAATCCACGACGACCAGCTCGACCCGCTCCCTGCCTGAAGTTCAGTGCAGTCAGGAAGACCGAATCGCCACTGAAAACTACAGTCTTGCAAGGCATGTTGATACCGAGCGCCAGAGTGCCGGTAGCAACAATGACACGGAGATATCCCTTGCGAAACAGGATTTCGACCACCTGACGATATTTCCTGTTCATACCAGCGTGATGCACACCGACACCGCGAGAGATAGCTTTAATGAGCCACTCAGCAATGTGCTTTCTTCGCAACTGCTTGACATATGTTTCCATCTCTGAGGCTTGGAGCTTCTTCAGATCCGCAAAGTGGAAGTTGTCAACCGGTGCCTCGGGGTCGAACGAGTCAAATTCACTGTAGCCGCCTTCGCCTGCATCACGTTGCTGATCCAACTTGGATGTCCGATCGCCTTCCGCATCCTCGCGGTCGTCCTTGCCCATTTTCTTACTGCTAGCTTTCGCACCTTTACCCTTCTTTGCTGCCTGTTTTTCTTGTACAAGCTTCCATTCCTCGAAGGCTTTCAGCTTTGACTTCCACTTGGGGCTGTTTTCCTTCCAGTCATTTTCAGCAGTTTCGAGCTGTTCAACAAGTCTTTGTGCAATGACCTCGCATGCTCCACGGTCGTAATTGAAGAAGATAGCAGGCAGCGCATTCTGCTCATGTAACGAACACAACAGAGGCAGAGTTGTGCTTTCCAGTTGTGTGTTTATGCGTACGACTTTGGCACTGGGAGATCCCGCAGGCGAGGTCTGGAGGGTGCGTCTGGTCTGATCGTTGAACGATACGGAAAGGTCTCCCAAAACTTTGTCAAAAGGAGACTGCGGATCAGCCATCCAAGTCTTGAGTAGCGCCTTCAAGTCACGTTCCCACGGAATAGTGTTCTTCTTGCCTACGAGCTGCGGCAACGCCTCGGTCATGGGATTCAGGTCTTCCGGGACAGGGTATGATTCCGTTTGATGTTTTACCATGGCGGACCAAAGAGTGAAGCAATCGCGAGGCTCTAAGCTCAAGTCTTCAGGCAAACCCCTTGATTTGTTGATCAAACTTGCCACAGGATGCACAAAGGCGAATCCTGGGGTGCTATCGAGACCGAGGCCACTGAAGCTTGCTCTGTCAGGTAGACCGCTGAACGCGAAGCTTTGTGGCGGAACATAGTTGAACTTGCGTAAGTCGGAGTACCGCTGTGTGGTGCCTTCCAGCACTACTTCGTTTCCGATGGCAGCTTGAGTACTGGACAGCCACTCATGGAACTCGGATGGATTGCCAACAGTTGCAGATAGAGCGATAATGGGACAAGGAGCGAGAAGCAAAAGCTGCTCCCACACAACACCGTCATCGGCATTGCCGATGGAATGAACTTCATCGAAGATGATGCGCTTTACTCGAGTTGACCACGAGTTGGCATGCGAGGGTGCAAGCAGCATGATCTGCAGTACGTGTGGCACTGTGACCAGGATCTGACACCCGCTTGAGTTGTTGATGCGGTAATCACGAGTGTGAACTTGGAGGGGATTAGCAGCTAGTCAAGAGCTTGGAAATAAGGACGACTCACTCGCCCATACTGATTTCCCAGGATACTTGAACTTCTTTGAGTACCTCGCTTGGATTTCGGCAGCGATCTGATTGACCAGCGCTTTCGTAGGAGCCACGTACACAAGGACAGAGTCATCATCAGCTTCGAGTACCTTCCTCATGGCATAGAACGAAATGAACGTTTTTCCAGCACTCGTAGGGGCCACAACTAGAAGACTCTTGTCTGCATCGATGCCGTCAAGGACCTTTCGTTGCCAAAGATCCGGCTCAAACTCCACACGATGATCCGGTGCCGAGTCAATACTCCTGTCAAGATACGGGCCACAGTGTAGCAGCTGAAACTCCTTCGCAGGCAGATCTACTGCCAGTGAGTGCTTGGCAGAACTTGGAAGAGCAAACTTGAACGGCAATGCTCTGTCTTGCACAGCAGGCGGCAAAATGTCGAGACGTGGGAGGTTGAGTGTTTCGAGGGTCGTCTCGACGCTGGCATTCGTGGTCTTGGTCTGGCCACTGCAGGAAAGCACTGCACGAGCTGTATGCCATATGAGACCTGCTACACTCAAGTCTTTACTTGCTGCTGTCCGTGTGATCTCGATCCAGTACTCCAGGAGGACACTGAGCATACATAGCTGTACTTCCGCAGCGAGTAGCTTAGCCCTATCCTTCGATAGAGCCGTAAAGTGATCCTTGAGCAATGCATATCGGGTCGCAAGATTTGGCTCCGCATACATGTTCTTGCATGCAAAGTGCCAAGCTTGAACCAATTTTGCACTTCCAGTCTCCTCTTTCTTCGCATTCGCGGCGGCGATGCTGTCAAGCATAGCCTGCTTGCCAGCATTCTTCGCGGCCACCTTGCCCGGCTTCTTCTTGTTATCTGCGGTGTTCTTATTCTTGCTCGTCTTCAATTCGGCGTCGCTTGTGGCTGGTGATTCGCGACTGGAGGTCGTGACTGGTGTGGACGGACGAGGAGCGCCGACAACTGGGATTTGTTAGTCACGAAAGTCAAGCAATAAGATGGATATGAGCACACCGATAGTTTCTGGATCCAGTGATTTGCCAATCGAGTTTGTAAGCGATGATGCATAGTCTCTCATCTCAGCCATGAACCATTGATTGCGACGGGCTACCCAGAACTCTTCTTTCGCCGAAAGTGCAGTAGGTGGGCCTTTGTGAGCCAAGGGTTTCTTCGCATTGTGCCAGTGCGAAACTTCTCGAAAGATGCGGGCGGAGAGGTTGCTACCTCGGTTCTCTGCGCCTTCGTCGATGGGCAGGTGGATCGATTTGAGATGCTTGTCGAACACAGGGTTGCTGAACGGCATGACCGAAGTGTCTGATCGATCGTTCTCCCCATTGTCGTCTACCACATCTATTGTATCCGATTTGGTCGCGGGAGTCATCTCCATTGAGACTTCGATATTCACGAGGCTTTTGACAGCGTTGTGATATCGTGTCAAGTCATCCTGGACCTCTTTTGGCAGCTGGCCAATGCCGGACGCAACCACGTTGAACAGTCGACCGTCTATGGCATCACAGACATCGACTTGTGCCGTGCTGTCCTGCAGTAATGATGCCCAAGAAACACTTTCCATGATTCGTTCTGCCATCACAGCGAACATTGACAAGAATTGGGAGTTATGAGCGGCAACTGGCGTCCCACGAAAGCGTCGAGCGGAAATTGGCAGACGCTTAAGCAACGCCACGTGAATTAGGAAGACCGTGATCGACTGATGTAGTTTCTCGAGCTGGACCGGTCCTCGCGCCTGTTCTTTCAGAAGTCGCGAAATCGCTGTCACTGCCAATAGTTCTCTTTCGGCGAAGCCAAACTTTCCGGACAGATTCTTGATGATATCCGTTCGCTCCGCCACAAAGGCTTGGTCTTCGCGCTGAGTGACAGGAGATATTACGGATTTCACACTGATCTGAGGCTGTTGGCGCGACCTTTCGAGCACCATCGTCATGACCTTTGTGTCTCGCCACTCAAGCCCGTTCACGAGAGCGACGTTGTAGCCTCTAGAGATAAAGGACAAGATCATCGTGCGAAAGAGGAGTCGATTGGGCTGTGTGAAAGGTGCCGACCCATCATGCATCATGCCAAAGTAAACCGCGTTCGTGGCGAGATATTGATTGAACTCTTCAGAGTTGAAGGAATCGAACCTCTTGATACTGGTGGTATCTGGCGTGTGTGCTTGCAAATGGCGGATTATCGCTGCTCTCGCCAACATGTACTTGGGAAGCTGGTCTGCGGAGACCTTGTCAGGAACACACAGCTGCTTGTTCTCCTCGAAGAACACGACGTGAAAATTGCATTTTCTCTGGAGTAATGAGTGCAGGAAACTCTCAACGAGGTAGACCGCGTGCACTAGCTGGAAGCCCTGCTGGAAGTCCAGTGTGGGATCTGAGAATGCATTCAGGAGAACTGAGTCACCTTCGACCATGAAGAGCTCACCACCGGCATAGTCGCCAACTAGGTCGACTCTGCGCGAAGATAGCTTGTGATACAAATCTAGGATCTGCTTCTTCTGCTCCTTTGGCGTTAGTACTGCCTTTTCTGACGTCTCTGTGGCAGCATCGTCGTCAAGCTCGCTTTGTGTGTCTACATCCGAGATTGAATCAAGCTCCAAGTCGAGGTCTGAGTCGCTGAGTGATTGATTCTCAACATCACTGTCAACGGCATCGGCATCGTGTAGGAGATGTTGTGGTTTCGACATCAAATGTCAGAGGCCTGCAAGGCTGTGACTGTAGCCAAGGATACTGGTATCAGCGTGAATTTGAGCTGCTCTTCAAGGAGAAGCTCTTTTTCCCGGCTTGTGGCGAAAGACTCTGCTCAAAAGACGCACAGGAGACGCACAAAAAGAGAGGTTGAGGATGATGTGGCGGACGCGGTGGAGGTGAGTGTTGGTAGTAGATTGTTCCCGCTTGCTTGCTTGCACACTGGATGGCAGACAACTGGGAACAAACAATTTACATCTATCGAAACGCGTGGGAGGGGAAGGTTAGCTCGGAGACCGGAGCAGGCCCCGATATGACGCACGCGATCTTTTTCGAAACACGTCTGCAACGCGAGCATGGCACGTGCGCAAGATAGACGAGACTGCAAGGCAAGGTAGCTGCATTGGAGCAGTGCATCATCACGTCTTATCATCGTCCCGGTCATGATCTATCGGAGTCTATATATTGCCAGAAATCAAATGGCAGCGACATGCGTCTGCCAATTGCAAAGCCTCCAATCACATCACCAAGCATCCAATACCATACATTGCCTTTTCCACGTTGCCCTTGATGAGATACCAGTCCGCTCTTCTCTCGGCAAATTCGAGCACCTCCTCCGCCCTGAAGATGCCCGAATATCGATCTCCATCTGCGACGATGGCTGCAATCTCCTTGGCGTGCTTGCCGTCAATCAGGAATATCTGCGACACCTCGCGAAGCGCTTTCATATACTGTAGGAGCTCCTTGTTCCGGAGGGTTGCCACATACGCGAAATAGTGATTCGTGTCACTGATGAGCTTGATTGCTCCATCGATACTGATCCTCTGACGTTTGATGTGCTTGCTTATGGCAGTGAAGAGTCGCAGCCCAACCTCCTGGTTGAAGACGTCAAGCATGTTCTTATCTGCACTCCCCACAAGCATACTGGTGTGCGCCGAGACAAGCTCAACGACTCGCACGGCAGTAGTGGAAGGGCCGATGTCAAAGACCATGGACTTGCCCATATCAGTGGCAGATCCACCAGGATTGAAGTCACCCGGCTTCTGCGTCGTTGCGCAAACATACTCCACTTCGTCCATCAAGACATCAATGCCCTTATTCAGACCTGCTGCAACCCGCTCGTCCAGCATCTGCTCAAAGCGCTTCTTTTCCTTGACGGCAGCATCCAAAAAGTCGTCCCGGTCGGAGAGCTTGGTCGCAACGAGTTCCTGTGCGTAAAAGACATCGACCATTTGCTGGATAAGATCACCAACATTGACAAGTTCCAAGAAGATCACCAAAGGCTTTACACCATTTTCGTTGTGCTCGCTGACTTCTCGCGCATTATAGTTAGACAAATGACCAACAGCCTTGTCGAACCCTGGCTTGATATGTCGGAAGCCGACAATCTGGAGCAGCTCAACGAAGATGGCTTGACATTGTTCCTTGGCCTCCTCGCCTGACTGTCCGCCGAGCTTGAGGAAAAGACCTGCACGCTCGATGCTTGCCTTCGCTGCGTGAACTAAACTGAGTGCAACCTCGAGACTGAAAAGCGCACTGATCCCCTCTAGCCTAGAATTCATAAGCGCTGCCTTTGCGGCCAATTCCGTGGTTGGCGCCTGCGGCCGATGTGGCAGATACGCCTCATGCACTTGAGGATTCATGTCCTCGTTTGGGATTGGAGTTACGGGTCGACTGCTTTCCACTAGTGTAGCAGGTCTCGAGAACGCAGGCCGTGGGATAGTCTGCACTGCGTTGACCGGAAGCATGAGGACTGATTTGAAGGACGCCATGAAGTCACGCTTCGCTGCTGATCTGTTGATGTTGGACATGAAAAATGACTCGTCCGAGGCTTCCTGCTCAGAGAGCTTCCTCTCCCACGCCTCTACTTGAGTATTGACTCTGTTCTTGAAGAAGTCAAGCTCTTCCTGCAAGTAGAGATCGATGTGTGGCTCAAAGCATCGGTTGAGTATGTCCATGACTTTTGTGTGGAACTCGGCAGACTGCGAGCCAGCTGCTGGTCGGAGTGATTCTGCAAACTGTATGCAATGCTGGTACACGGCGCCGACTACTTTTAGATACGACTCAATAGTAAGCTGATGCGCTTCGTCGAAGAGCGTTGTGACTTGTTCTGAAATCAGCTCCTCTGATGCTCTTTCCAATAAAGGAAGCTGCACGTCCACCGAGGCTGGGAAGATCTGGTCGATGCGGCTAGACTCCTCATCAAAGGCAGTAGAGAGTCTTTGGAAGTATTCGTGGATGGCATGTAGATCGACTGAGCCTGTTGATGCGCTTTGCAAGCAGTCTAGCGGCTTGCCAAGGTTATCCTTGTCCTGTATCAAACGATGGTTGTGTGTATAGAGGTCAACAGCAGCAGCACCGCCATTGAGGGCAACCAGGACGTAAGCATACTTGCGCATCCTACCAGATGCATCATCTTCCGCATAGCCCTGTTCAAACTCTCTCAGAACTGCATTCTCGAATATGCCAATCATCGATTCCAGTGTATCCTCTCTTGAATTCCAACCTTGCGTCAGGTCAGACTTGGCAAAGACTCGAAGTTGCATCAACATCAAGGCTTGCTGCTCGGGATCTGTATATACTCGAAAGATGACTGGATCGGTGTGACTTCGCGATCGTACCAGATCGTGATAGAAAGGTGCTAGTGCTACATAGACCTTGCCGAACTCCTCCCGTGCATGACCACGTACAGATCGAACCCTTTTCAGTACCGCGAGCGACGCTAGTGGATCTATGTGGTGTATTGACGAAGTCTGCTGCGAGTACGGACTAAGAGGTGTGCTCGTGAAGTCGTCCCCTCCAATCTTCTTCGCGCCGCTTGGTGGTGGTAGAAGCGGATAGTTGTATGGTCGTTGCTGCTCCGAGCCTTGATCAAACAGTGTGACATTTTCTTGACGGTCTCCCCGTCGCGCAACCTGATGGGTGCCATTCGCAGTCCCATTCACGCTACCATTCCGGCCGTGGCCTGGTCTTTGTGGTCCGCCTCCTTCCCACGTCTTCTGTGCCTCCAGTTTACGGGTGATTGCTTCTTCGACTCTCTGTCGCGCTTCGGCCTCGTTCCAGCAACCCATTAGCTTCAACCTTTGTATCCATCTTGCATCTTCATACACCATTTCTTGCATGCGCTTGGAGGTTCGCGCGAATCGGAGGAGATCTGGAATTGGTAGGTAGTCCAAGATCATGGTCAATATTTCGGCAGGCAGGAATGGCTTCACGTCGACCATGGTGGTCGAGTGTAGTGACGCGAGATACATGGGCGAGGAGATCCGCATCGGTCCTTTCTTGCTATTGCCATGGCCATTGCCATTCGTAGTTGCGGCAGTTCGGGCCGCAACTCGAGACGTGGCAGACGCTGCGGTAACGCGGTCCATCGTTCAGACTCAGGACGCTTACGATGTCGCTCTGTGTGTCCCCGTTGCATGCCTAAGAATCATAGGGTGCTTCGCAATCTGCTGTCTTTGAGGAAAGCAGATCACAGAGGGCAATCGCAGGATGCGGAGTACGAAGGAAGTGGATGAGTGTGTGGAGTGATGCTCTGTGGGGTATCGCCAATGTCGAAAGGAGGTGGAAGCAACCTCGAATAGACGTCACTCCAGCTTCACTGCACTGAGGCAATAAAAGGAATCATCTCAAATATGGTCTACACAATCACGTAGGTCATACGATGTCACGATACATCTCAATCTTTCCGCTTTTGCTGAGAAGGCCAGTGTTCACCTCCGTGCAAAGGACGATGCCTCCGTGCCAAAATTGAAGAACAAGCTCATCGAGGCGTCACGAGTTTACAGCAAGGACAAGGAGACCATCAGCTGGTTTGTCATGCAAAGTGTTCATGACAAGCGAGACTTCACCATAGTAGAGCGCTATGAAAAGGAATCAGTATGTGCTCGTTTTCTACTCAATACATGTACACTGTGATGCAGTATTAACATCAACCAGAGCCAGGAGTATCACCTCAACAATCCGTACTGGAAGACCTTCGATCCCTACGTGAAGCCTCTTCTGGAGGGCGACATGGACCTGAGAAGGGCGGAGGAGCTCGACACTTCGAAAGATGTTGTCGTGGAATGAGCACTCTTATGAGTACTTCAAATGGTTGTCATTATTATGTATAGTCATTATGTACAAGCAGCGCCTAGCCCAATGCTACCAATCCCCGATGCTGATCATCAGTCTCCACTTCTCATTCGATGCTGATTTTCCTGACACCAGCCGATCGGGCCTTTGGCACGGTGATGCTCAGGATCCCGTTCTTTAAGCTTGCCTTGACACCGTCATGGTCGATCCTGTTCGAGAACTGGAATGCCCGCTGGAAGCTATCAAAACTACGCTCAGCAAGCCAATACTGCGGACCAGGTTGAGTCTGTCCAAACGGTGCGGCAGGGCTTTTCACTTGAGTCGGAGCCTCGTCGACGATTGATTCCGTAGGAGTAGCGCTGCCGTTTGTGGATGACGCAACAGAGTCTTGCTTGATAGCGGAGTCTTCGTCTTCAACAGTTGCTTTCTGGTATGAGGCCGAATGCGTAGAGACTGCATCGTCATCTGGTGCCGTCGTGGTAGCCGACTGGTCGAGAGGGGCAGGATTTGTCAAGGTGGAGGTGACTTCAGGTTCTGCCTTTGCCGCCTCGATGGCAGATTCTGGTGTAGCTGTGTAAGGCGTTTGTACAGGTGCGTCTGGGGAAGAACTCTGGTCTGTTCTGCTTCGAACGACAAGGGTCTGACTGTCCGTGAACAGGATCTCGATCTGCTGACTGTCGAGCCCTGGAAGCTCGCCCTTTAGCTCGTATATACCGTCCTGCTCACGCACATCGAAACGTGGTTGGAATGATGGAACAGCGATGTGCTGCTTCAGGATAGTGCTGAAGTGATCAACAGGACGTGTAGCGAATGCCAGGTCGTCCATCATGCGAAACACCTCGTTGGCGCCAAGGCCGAAGCCTGGATATGTAGGCTGCGAGAAGCGAGGAAAGATTGATGTATGCGGTAACAAGGACATGTTTCGTGCAGCGGGTGCCCTAACGACCCGTAGGACAGTTGGCGATCGAAGAATGGTTCTAGAGGAGTGCATGCTGGGCTTCGACTTGGAGGTCGGAAAGTTTATTGGTGTGATTTGTTGGAGGACCGAAATGCTTGCTGAGTGGGATTCGAGTGGATGTGAGATGAAGAGAAGAAAAGGAATGTAAGGTGTCGATCAAGAACCTTTTGTACTAGCATAAACCGTCGATGGATCTTGATGGATGACACTCGGTACCATCACTAAGCAAGGACGCGTCTCGAGTGGTCGCCTTGATGCTCGTCTGGTCGAGTCACCTCGAGTCGCTTCTGGAAGGATCCATATTCCGGGTCACGTGACCATATTTCATTCGAGAGCAGGCTGGCTTCTTGTTGACTTTCAGGCATCACGAGTGTAGCCAGTCAGGGCATCTGGTGACCGGAGATGGTACAGCGGCCCCCAGCATCACAGCCCTTGAGTCCAAGACCAGGCTTGGACGGACAGTATTGCGCGCAGTATGTTCGGGGTTTCGTTTCAGCATTGCATAATGAAAGCTCCGGTATACCTGCAAGTGATTGCTGGCGTAGCAAACCACGCAGCGGCGGTCATCGTCTGACGTTTCTGATGCCAGGCGAGGCATACATCTCAAGCTGTTTATGTCCCCTTCTCAGCAGGAACTCGATCATCGTAAAGTCTTTCTTGTCAAGGCTGAGGTTTTTCTCGAAGTCCTGCCTACGGCAATGTCAGTAGCCAACCTTGGATATAAGGTGGACAGGGCTACCTAGCAAAGGCATAAAAGTTGGGCTGTGCTTCCTGTAGTATATGCAACTTAGCATCGGTTGTGTGGCTCCTGCGTGGCGACTAACCACGGGCTTTTTCGCCACTACGCGAAGACACTTTCGGTATAGTGACAGAACATCCTTCTGTAAGCCTGATAGTCTACGCACTGCTGGCATACTCAGCTAATATGTCCTTACGTGTGTGCTGTTGTCTTCATCGTGATGGAGCATGCCCTGGTCTTCCTAGAATTCTTGCATGAAGATCCACTACCTAAACTACCCTGACTTAGTGGCTATCCTGTGATGTGCGTTGGTCGGTCAACAAACAGAATAAACAGAAGGTTAGTGTGTCTTCGGTATATCTAATGATCTTTGGTAATCATGGCAGCGCCGGCGTCTGTCACATCTGCACGCACATCAGCGTATCAGACCGCGCAGGAGCACGACTCTTCATCACCGAACCCTGCAGACCCTCATTCACCAATCGGCTTCTGGACCCCCGCGCCATCACGACTTGTACTACAGAACGAAGATGGAGATGAGGATGAGGATCAGGATGACACCCCGCGCGCTGCTGCGTTTCAACGAGGACTAGAGGAGAAGGCTATGGAGGCATCTGGTTCGTCACCAGTCCTCCTGGAGCGATATATGGATCAAGATAGGACGCCTGCAGCGACACCTGCACTGGACGTGCCACGCACCCGTTTGCAAGCACGTCTGAGAGCATCACAAGCATCGCAGGACTCCTCGGCCGTCTCGACACCGACGACGAGCGCTATTAAGAGCAAAACACGATCTGCTTCGCGACGCGGCCACAGTCCACTTCCGGCCACTGGTCCACTACCATCATTTTCGCGGACTACACATCGACCGGCCGACCGCAATGTTTCCTCATCCTTGAAGCAGCCGGAAGACATAGCAGGCGAGCATACAGTAATACATGAACAGAAGGACAACGGAGAAGAGGCGCACACTCTAGACGAACCACAAAACATACCTGAGAATGAGGAAGAAACAAACTTTCTAGCCCCCGGTGACTATGCTAACTTTCCGAAACCACGGGTGGTGATATATGTGCCCACACAACCGTCTCCTCCGTCAGCAAGGCCAGAGCGTATCGCAGTAACAGATCCAGTCTTGATAAATTCGACATCAGCGCTTTCTCGTATGCCAGTTCAGGCTGATGAGGAGAAGAGAAGGGATCACTCACGCACAAGCTCCACGATAAGCAAACCAGAAGACAAAGACGCCAATGCCGGCAACGAGTCAGTGGTCGATTTATTCACAAGTACAGTAGCTCGCGGGCAGGATGATCCAAGTTCGAGCAATATGGAAATCATTGCGAGACCACGTCTGAAAGAGATTTTCGTTCCTACACAAATGACAAGCAAGGCTGTCGAGCACAAGAGGAAAGCAGTATTCGATGGAAAGAGAAGTCAGGATAAACATGCCTCACAACGGACACGGCGCCAGATCCACAAGAAACGGAAGCGAATGTTTAGCTGTGCCAATGGACCCGTGTATTCTCGAGCATTTTTCTAGTCATGGGCATTGTAGCAAAGTTCAACATAGAGCTCTGCTATGCTCCCCGGCCAGTAGTTACTCTGCTTAGCCGCTGTTCACTCCAACGATTCCAACACTCCTCAAGCCCCACGCACCGACAGCAACACCCACGCAGGACAACGCGGAACACGCCCGATAACTAGCTCTACATCCAACCAGTAATGCGTCCGGGCTCGACTTGCTAGTGTACACCGAGTGGTCGGTGACATTTGCAGCTATCACTGCCATGACGGCCAGTCCCGTGGCCTGGCCAAATTGAGCTATCGTGTTGAATACCGCGTCAGCCTCGGATTGCATATGAGCCGGGAGCAGTAATGTCGTAAGAACTGTGGTTACTAACAAGAGAGCTATATCATGTGTGAGCAATGTACATTGTGGATGAGAATGCATGCTCAAATTACCATCTGTCCCGATTGGAGAGAGCAAAGAGCTCAGAACGAGCCGTAGAAGTATGGCCATGTTGGATGAGTAACAGCCATGAGAATAGGTGCTGCCACGTAGATAAGCGATGGCACCAGAACAAGCCAGTACGCGGAGACTTTGTGTAAGATCATGCTCAGAAGACGGATGCTAATGACGCCGATCAAGATGTTGGATGTGAAGCGGATGGAGGCCTGGAGGGCAGGTAGAGATTGGACCTGTTACATACTGGTTACAGCAACATCAAGGGCATGAATTACATTAAAGGCTATGTTGATGCACGTTCGACAACTTGATACGACGCACTAAAGACTGGAACTGTACTCCAGTGTGTTGAGTACGCCTTATACAATGAAGACCATCATACAGATTGCTTAAAAAGCATCCTTTCGCCAGAGGTCGTTCGGGATCAAAGCTGGTCTTGGATGTGCTTTTAGATAGTCTATCCAGTATACGAAAGCTGGTACCGTGATAACTGCCAAGCAGAGGAGGACGATATTGGCCGGATAGCGGAGACTCGCTCCATTGGCGACGATCATACTGCGCAGTTTTCAGATCGTAGTCGAAGCTCTACTGATAGTCATCCTCGCCTAACTTCCTTTTGCCTGTCCTGTTGAAGATAGCACTTACGCAAGAATATATGAACAACAGCCTAAGCACAAACATGCAAGAGCTGCAATGGCTCAATCTATATCTGACCTCAGTTTCGTCCACGGAGTCTTTCTGAGGTCATCCTCTTCTTTCTTGGCTAAGCACACCACACCCACAATTGACATGATCACCGCCGCCATCGCATCGATATACCACTCCCACTTCCACCCAACCGAGTCCACGAAGAACCCAGCGAGAAAGAGGACCCCGACGGTTGTGTAGCTCCTTGGAGTGCAAAGCCCAAGTTTCGCCGTTTGCCTTCCCGGAACGACGTCACGAGCTATACAGGGCAGGGCCACAGCGATGAGGCCGCTAGATAAGGAGGATATGAACTGGGCCCGGAGAGACTTAAATTGTTAAGAGCGGTGTGAAGGTTAGAGAGGTTGGAGGAGGAATCGAAAGCACTTCTGCTATTTCTGCTGATGCTGCTGATACCTCGGAATCTGTGATCACTGCATTGATAGTCGCCAGAGCAAGTGGTCCTGAGTCCTACGGCGCGACTGCATCCGCATGTGAATTTTGGGTGCGCACATTGGACGCTCGTACGTGAGGTCTAAGCACTGCTGAATAAGGTAGATCATCTCGAGTAGCATCGAGTTCGGAAGTCATGCGAAGGCAATTCAAACAGGCCGTATACTACATAGACCTAGACTGCTACCACCACAGAGACTCGATATCGAAGCCAGACTAAGGCTCTGTGGTGGTCTTGGCCCGCTTTTCCGCCTTTATCCGACTCTTGGTTAGCAGAGTCACGTGAGCACACAATTTCCCGAATCATTCATGCGCATGACGCATACAGCATTCAGCATGATTTCGCATCAATCTTTGCTGCGCATATTCTCAGTACATCTATGAGCACAATTTGATTGTGCTGCTCGCCATCTCGGATCGAGATAATCACATATTCTAATCGTTGCATCAAGGGTACAGATGTTATGCAGACCGCACGACCATCATGTGAAATTGACGAATGCGCACCAGCATGCATAGTTCTCGCAATAAGATCACACGGCTGAGAGTCGAGTACTCTATGCATGCATGAGCTCAATGAAGCAAGACATGTCGCAAGCTGTTCAATGATGTATTGAACTGGATCAGAAGTCCAAAAGAATCCTAGAGAGAGTGCCGCAAGGCTTCTGATTGGACTTCTGCTCGTGACGATAGTGCAGACCACCGAAATGCGAAGTACATAGTATTGAACATTAACTATTTTTTCGCCTTCGGGCATTTGGTCAATTTGAAACGATACAGAGAAGATTAGCATGGCCCCTGCACTAAGGATGACACGCTTTACAAAGAGAAGCTCAAAGTTTTTTTGCAGTTTTTCTTGGTCTATACCCCGCACTCGCAACCCTAACCTGCCACTGCCCTGCCTTCCGCCATCATTTTCTGCAATAGTGTGGTTGGTCACTGCACTGCACTCCGGAAACGACACGTTCGAAGGAGAAGCTTGGACAATTACTTTTATATTTTCTCAGTCTGCTTTGGATCATGGTGCTCATCCTCAGTCCGCTTTCATTCTGATGATCGTCACGTTTCGGAGTGAACTGGCGCGTCATCGAAGCGTAGACATCTACATGCACCGATATCCTACCCGGACGAACGCCACCACAGTAGGAAACATCCACAACATCATTAGTTCACTTCCCTCCCAAGGGTAAGCAGCTAATGCTGGAATTGCTTGCTCCTCAGTTGTTACGAGTAAGTTGACCACCTCGTCCCGCTACACTGACTCCATTTCACGCCAAAGACCATAATCTTGCGTTTGCTACCTCATCAAGGACTCGGGGCACGTCCCGCATACGCCGCAGGAATAGGCACATCCTCGTAGAGCTGCTCATCCGGTGCTGCCGACATATGCGTCACCCTTGTATGTTCAGCAGGGAAGTAGTCTGGCCTCTGCCGAATGCCTTCGTCTCCCGCGCCATGATCGCCTGACCACCATTCGGCACCTGCAACGCCTCCAGCAGTCCCAGCATGCGACACCGGCCTCTGCACCCTCATCCCCTCCGTCGGCGTCGGCACAATCGACGACCTCTCCTGCACCTCCGCTGGCGAACCCAATCCAGGCGAGAATCCAGTCGGCGAAGAGACGCCTGACCCAGACTTGCTTGCAGCACCCTTGCCTTTCTTCGGCGCAGCCGCTAGGATGAATGGTTTCGCTCGAGGCGCAGCATACACTGTTTCGCGATCGGGTGAGCCAGAGACCTGCTCGCTTGCATTCGACGATACCGCGTCCTGCGCTGCTGCATGTCGCTGGATCTGGCTTTGACCCTGATATTCGCTATTCCTCTGACTCTGCGCATGACTCATACCCATCCACCTTCCCTCCTCCGCAGCGCGATAGCCGCTCGTCAACAGAGGTTGCGCTGTCAGAGGTGCCGGCGTCAGGAATGGGTTCGTGTAGACATCACTACTGACGACTGCGTGCTGTGCCATTGCATACTCATACTCTGACTTCAAGCCATATCCTGGCGTGTTTGGTTGTGACTGCAGAGCCAGATGGGCTTGATGCAGGTTCGAGCGGGCGCGGTCACGAGTCGCCATTGATTTGCGTAGGCGGCGCTTGGACCAGAGGCGGTAGAAGATTATGAGGGAGACGGAGATTGTGAGGACTTCGACGATGATGTCGATGACGGCGCAGACGAGGGACCATTGCTGAATGTCTCTGTTAGTGTCTGACCAGACGAAGGGAAGGTAATGAAACGAGGCGTACCTGAAAGCGGCAGACGAGGTCGTATGATACCTGATTATCAAACAGCTGCTTTCTTGTGTTATCATTGCAGCTCCATCCCCAGATATCCTTTCCATTGCCATTGACATGACTGCTATGCAGTATTCCCGCCCCGATCAACCACATGACAATATTGAACCCAAAGAACGCCATCGAGAACGTGTTGTAGTATATTGCAGCCTTCTCCACCCTCTTCTGACCTCCCGTACGGTAGCGCCATAGGACGATGATAGACAGAAGTAACGAGATACAGGCGATAACAAGAAGGGTCATCTGCGGCCAGATCTTGGTCGCTGGCGCCCAAGGTGGAAGGTTGTTACGTGCTGGTAGGTCCTTGGTCGCGTTGAAGATGGAAAAGGTCGTGCTGAGCATGGAGAGGACGATGAATGAGCAGGCGAAGTTTGTGCTTCGGAGGAGGATCTTGGCGACGCGGACGCGGACTTTGACTTTCTGGTGGCTGTTGTCAGCGATATGCTAGGCTTGAGTACCCAAGTGGTGACACATACAAGGTCTTTGGCCTGCTCTTTCTCTGTGCTCTCCTCTCGCTTCTCGAGCAGTCGCTCTTCACGAAAGGTGGGACTCAACATTCCGCCTCCTGGTTTAACCTGCTCGTTAGGCAACCTCATTGCGCTTCTGAGTGGACTAAAAGGTGTGATGGGGACTTCCACACCCATGCTCGGTGCGTAGTCGAGGCCAACATCTGCTGGTTGTGCTTGAGCATGGTATGTCGCGAAGGGATTGTTGGACGTGAACGATGCCTCGATGGGTGAGTATACAGAGGTAGCTTCTGCGAACCTGGGTTTCCGAGGTGAGGGATAGATTGGATTCGACTTGACGCTGGAGCTGGTGGTTGTGGCAGAGGAGGTATCGACGGGATCGATTGTGATGATGGGGGTGTTTGGCTTCTTTGGTGAAGGGTGGACTGGACTTGAGACGGCCATTGCGTACGAACCTTTGGTGATGTGGACGAGCTTGCGTAAGACGAATGTGTGGTCAGGAAGAAGATAGCTCAAGTCACCGTGGAGGCACACTTCACTCGTCTCAAGGCCAAAGCACGTCAGACAAGCATACCCAGAAACACATCAGCATCAGAAGAGGACAGTGAGAGGAGACCTGCGGCGGTAAGTACAGTTTGAGCTATGAGTAGGATGGCGAGATTCTGTGTTCTAAGCGCCTTGTGCCACCTGACCTGGAGGACACGGCGCTTACAGAAACATGGCTGGAGCATACTGGGGTTTGATTGGTCTTGTCGTCCAGAGTACAGCGTTCTTGTGTGATGCTACTGTAACGCTGACTCGGATGCGCTGGGTTGCTAGATGTGTCAGGCATCGATGCTATATTGCCAAGGTACTGATTCCGTGTCCTTGTGGTATTGTATGTAGATGATGGCGAATGCTAGAAATCCAAGTTCTTTGTATCTCGTATAAGAACAAAGTTGCTCTGAAAGCAGTAGGGAATAAAAAAGGCAAGGGTAAGCGGAGCGTGGCACTACAGCATGCCTGGATGAGTTGAAAGAACTGACTCTGGCCAAGATTAGCACCAAAAGGTGCTGCATAGTTTCGATGCATAGAGCCATGCACATCCAAATCTATCAATAATATACATTATGCAAGAATCGGACCATGTCTAAAAATGTTGCTTCTCATCTCCTCTTCCCTCTAGAAAGCGTGCTGTCCAGCATGCGCGGCCGTTCTTATCATGGCAGCCAGATCTCTGTTCTCTCCAGCACCCGCGGCTGGCGATGCAGCTGCATCGACTGACACTTTGCCTTGACTCTGCGACGCTGCTGCCGGTTGCGCCTTGAGGGCCTCTGGCGACG
>Ga0058702_10000402_pt1 | contig 18889 bp, 18 predicted proteins | sample AgamicOrSfe_FD_83781 | JGI IMG/M metagenome (GOLD analysis project Ga0058702, IMG submission 83781) | Agave microbial communities from Guanajuato, Mexico - Or.Sf.e | ecosystem: Host-associated > Plants > Phyllosphere > Phylloplane/Leaf | place: Guanajuato, Mexico | collected 2012-05-30 | reverse complement strand
CTCAATCACTTCTCATCTCACGCTCTTCACACAACCTCGTCGACTTTGCTGCTCTTCCCTGCTGCACCTCTGCCTCTGCCGACCTTGGTCACTTCAGCCCTTCGCTTCAGAGGATCCGTGGCACAGTCGTTCTCGTTCCTTGGAGCCAAACCCTCCACAATCCCGTCGCTGAATTTCACCTCGAACACAAGGATATAGCCATGTGCGACATCCATAAGGTTCTGAATCACGATCGACTAGAACCATGCTTTGATTGTCTGGAGTGACGGTACCAGTACCTGCTCCAGAACCAGAAACAGAAACAGAAATCGTTCTCGCTAAGCAAAAGCTCCTCGTCTTCTTCGCCGCATTCTACTTTCCCAAATGGACCCGACAGAGCATCGTGACGACGAAGATATGATCCCGGGTCTTCCCCAGCAGACTGGCTGGGACGAGCACGGTATCTATCATCCTGCTCGGCTGTCGCCATCACAGCACTATTCTTCCTATCCCTTCGATCACTCTCTCCAGCAGCATTCACACACTCCGGCCATGTATCCCACATCTGGTGGCTCGAGTATACAGCCTTCGACACAGCATCAGGATCAGTCACGAATGCATTCGTCGTGGCCCACCACTTCATACTCCGACACATCAATCTATGCTCAACGCAGTCAGCCAAGGTTCGATGCTGGGACTGTAGGCCTCACGCATTCGTCAGCGATCGAGGCCTCGTCGAGCCAACCATCGTCGCTGCGTACCACCACAAGAGTGGGACCGCGCAAAACACTGACAGACGAAGACCGCCGTGACATTTGTCTGTATCACAGACAGCATCCAGACAAGAAGCAGACCGAGATTGGAGGTATGTGGACGGCTGACGATCGTGCTTGGACACTGGCTAATCATTCACTTGCAGAAGTCTTTGGTGTGGAGAGAAGGTGATTGGTGTCGACAGCTTGGTAGTGGAACAGACAAACTAACACTGCTGTCAGTACAATCTCAAAGATTCTTCGCCAGAAAGAAAAGTACCTCGGCGCAGAAGGTGGCCCTGCCACGAGGCTTGCTACTGGGACGGACCAGGGATTGTTCGCTTGGGCGCAGGACAGGGAAAGAGCAGGTACTAGGCTCACTTCGGACATGCTGAAACGTCAAGCAAGAATCATCGCAAACTCTAGACGCGTCGACGGCCCGGCGATGGCAGTGCTGGAAAGCAGTGACTGGCTCGACGGCTTTCTACAGCGGAACCCTGGCCTGGTGACTATTGCTCGCTCACAATCTAACACGCTTGCTCCACAGCATCAAGGACTCTCCATGCCATCTACCACAGGCTCTGTGGATCGCATGCAACCTTCTATGCCGTCACAATATCTCCCTGGTATCTCTGCAGGAAGTCTAGACGTCCCTGGAACCTTCACATTGCCAGGCCAATCCACGTCATTTGGTGTGCGGGAAAGCTTCTCTCAGCCACAATCAGCAGCTTCAGCGTACAGTTCAGGCAGTGGATATGGTTATGGTGCATCATACAGCGACACGCGCTCTACCACGCTCTATGCTCCACACCAGCTGGATTCGCCAACGTCGGCAACATGGAGCAATTCCAGGAATACAAGCCGCAACTATATCTTATCCAGCACAAATCCTGATCCTGCCGGTTCTCCTCCTCTACTGGGTCGATCGCCGTCGGTTCGAGCATTTGACATTCATGGCTCAGCTATGGGTACATTTCCTCCTCAGGAGACCACTGATGCCCAGCAGCCGTATTCGTCTTACAGGAATGATTATCCCGCACCAGTCGGCCTGAATGATCTTGCTTCAATACCGAGTACCCAACACCTTCCTTTTGTTCACCGGACCTGGGGCGAGTCTCAACTTCCTTTTCCGCAGACGACGGGCCACGCTCGGGGAGATCAATCGAATAATTCTTCACCAGCCTCGACTGTGGTATCTTCAATATCCGCCTCCATGTCACCAGGAGGTTCGAATGGTCAACGCCAAGGACGGAGACGGTACGAGGATGAGGAGCGAGCCCTCAGCGCCTTGACTAACATGATGAACAGCGAGGATGCTGCTCAGCAGGGCCAGGAACCCCTTCGCGATATGACTGTGGGTCGATTGGTCGAGAGGTTGCAAACGGTTTCAAGAACACGCGCGAGTGATGGGGGTAGCCAGGAGACTGAGGGCGGATACAGGAGGAGAGCTGCGCAGGAAGGCGATGGCTCGGAACTGAAGCGAACTCGGATGCAGTGAAAAAGCAGCTATGGCAGGGACTGATTGTCATGTCCAGACCCGCTGGCAATCAGGTGTATGAGTTGAGAAGTCTGTGGTGAGAGCTGCGACGAGAACTGGTATGAAGACTGGACTGACGAGACTGATGGAGGTGGTATGAGTTATGGCTGCATTGTGGAATGAGGATCAAAGGAGGATTGATTCATCTAGCAAGGCGTCCATGGGCATCAACTGCGTGACTGGTGAGGAGACAAACTGCATGTAATTCGGACTGTGTGCGGGCATCGGGTGGGCAACATCATGAGACAACAAAAAGAAAGTGAAAGTAAATCGACAACGGGATTGGTTTTTTCTTTCGTCGAAGTGGTGTCATCGAGGAATCGACGCTCGAGTCGTGGCTTGTGCGATCGAGCCTTAACGCGCGTAGACATACTCCTAGTCAGCAGCGCTTCTGAATCGGTCGTCAGTAGTGTGTAGTGTGGAGAGCCCAAGATCTGCTGGTGAGAGATTGAAAAGAGCCGACGAACTTTGTTGACGAGTACAATAAGCGAGTCGGTATCCGAATTTCTGACTTCAATGCAGCGTGACTTGAAAAGAGGTGATTCACCGTTGGCCTGTCCAAGACGTTGCATTAATAATCGAAGACGACGGTGGCCTGTCAGTCAACAACAATAAATTCGACCCGTGACGATCCAATGGCTGAAGCTTCGTTCTTCGCTTATCGCATCACCGGAGTATTCTATCCCTCGAGGTCGCAGTCAAGCACAGAGCCAAAAGTCGACCAGGCAATACATGGCCCGTGAGGATTCAGCCTCAGATTTAGAGTACAGTGATGCAATGCGTACCTGGATCGATGGATGCTACCTTAACGTCACTCTCCTTTCCGTCCCCCTCCTGACCCAGCAGTGACTATCTGTGTGAAGATTACCATCAGTCAAGGACAAGACTGACATTGTACAAACAACAAAAGTACACGAACTATACTGTTCTGTTCTATAGTATCCCAGATTCTGTGCTGTTCATTTCCGTTCGACCGCTTCCCCGCTGCACGAAGTCCGACCCTATGCCTCCCGTCCCATCCCCATCGTTCATGCGGTAAACGCCGAGCCGCTCCACAGCCGCGCCCCTCTCCTACTTTCTCTCCATCCTCTTACTAGTGCAGAGATATTGAAGCCTATGCCATCGCGTCTGGCAAGCACTAATGAGCAACCAGCCCAAACAAACTTTCAAACTCTGACCTAGACGCCATGCGCAAGCGATCGGACATGTTCCGACTGCAAAGAGCACGAACCCATGGCCGCGGTAGAAGCCGTCCTGTCAAATGGCATAAAGGCATACTACCATTGATCGTGCTTGGATCCGTCCGTCCACTAGTTCGCGTTTGCGGATGTCCCGTCGTGGGTTTGACTTTGCATGTACATGGACTACGTGATGTCCGCATTACTGCAGTCTTCAGGATGCCCCTGCCTGGAACAACAGTACACCGAGGTATACATGCGATGCCTTGGGCCGGTCACACTCTTGTCGAAGGCTCGTTGGTAGGAGCGTGCCTTACACCATGCATGTCTCACCCCAAGCCATTGCCTGTGAGACGGGATGAGTAACTTCCAATTGAGCACTCGAACCTAAACTGTAGATTGTACGTCCATTCGGTTTGATTGCTCAAATGATGTGTTTACGACTCGGATCGATGCGCATCTTGCAGGTTTGCTCCGATCCGCGATCGCTGTGATTTGCCACTTGACAATGAGCTTCATGCGTTCTACGTGTCTTCTCTGCGATGTAAAGTCCTCCAGCCGGTCGACCATGCCAGCGATCGACATCATTAAGCCGCAGCTCGTGAGAGGAGCGGGTAACACGGCCTCGGGCGGGAGATGTTGCATGGGAAATGTTGCATGGGAAATGTTGCATGGGAAATGTTGCATGGATACTTCTCAGTCAAAGTATATAGTCGTCGTGTCGAGCATACTGAGCAGTGACATGCTGGCCTGCCATCTGTCGAGTCCAGCGGAATGTGCCAATCATTTGCTACAGCGCGAGCTCATTCCGCTGTTGACCATGAGTGACTGCTTGGTGCTACATCGAGCGCCAAGCATGGCAGGGGTTATATCGCAACCTTGGCAAAGATCTGATAACGTTTCATGTCCTCTGCCGTGCTTCCCATCCTGCTATTGTTTCAGCTCGAGGCATCGGATAATTGACCGGAGACAACTCGAGCCGTGCCACGCCTTCTCCTGCTTCGTTCGCCTTGGTCGAAGTATCGCTTCGTCATCGTGGGGACGAGGCTCAGCGTCCTGACTTCCAAGAGATGTACCATTTCATAGTGTGCAGTCTTCACACTAAAAGCACTTGCCGTCTGTACCGCGTGCCGGTCCTAGTGGCAGCGTTGTGATTGTGCAAGGTAGACCACGATCGGACGTAAGCCGCCGGACCAAAAGGACTGATTGCTCCAAGGTAAATTTGTCAGTACGTGATCGTCGCAAAGTGTCACAAGAGCAAGCAGCCTTATGTGCAGTAAGCATGAATGTAAGCACATATTGCCTGCCGATCATCCAGCTTCGAGAATGCTCATTGAACGGAAGAGCACATCAGGGAGTCCTTTCCGTAGAATCTGCACCCAGTCATCTTCCGTCATACTAGTGAACGATCAGTGTCTGAGTGTGTAGGGCTCGCGACACTCTGCATCACGCGGTGGTCTGCCATGAGATATAAGCATCGCATGCTGTAACCGATGAACTTTACTGCATTGCCACCCTCGAGAAGTATCTCAAGTATTTCATGGTGTCTAACATGCCAATCAGCCTTCCACATCGAGCATCTTGCTTCGTGCCAACAAAAACAGACCACCACTGCAAGTTCGCCCACCTCCTAGCTAATCTCAAGTAGCGCCTTTTGGCGCACTGCACGGTTGCCGGATCTGACGTCGAATACGTGCCACTCATCCGTTCATACATTTTGGTGTAAGGTGATCAAGCGCAAGCAGGTTCACTCAAGTCGACAGTGCATCAAACGACATCGTGTTCAGAGTCGTCATCCTATTCACTTCCGCTGCAGACTCCCTTCTCCGCAAGGATCTGGCTCACAGTCTTTTGACTGAGCTCAGGGAATATCCGAGCACGATGCGGTCGAGGATCGTGAACACTAGATGTTTTGTGAGATACTCGTCTGCGCCTAATGGAGACAAGATGTCACGTTTCACTGCGGATACCATCTGCTCAATCTCGTCAAGCTCTTTTTGTGCACTTGTCTTCGATTGTGATGTCGATACTGCAGGCTTCAGATACATGCGTGCAACACTCTGTGGCACGGCGTTCAAGATGGCGATTGCTGCGCCTCTACAAGCTTTTTGCTTGGCTACGGAAGGGTCTAGGATAGCGGCTGGTATAGTCCTCGTGGATAAAAGGGTGTTGTCCGGTAAGAGTGATGTCCTCAATGCCAGCAAGATACTGGGCAGATGTTTCGAAAGTGGAAAGGCTGGTTCCAGCACCACATGGGCCAAGATTCTGTCAAAGTTATTAGCCGAGCAATGATTAGAACAAAGCAAGCATTGATTGAACTCAGCACGCCTGATCACACACGCAAAACTCAGTCACGAATTCCGAGGGAAATGCGTCCGTTGAAACGGAAGATGGCGCGTTCGCAGTCCAAGCTTTGGCCGTCGATGGCGACCTGCTACTCCACCTGGGAAGTCGAATATTCGATGTCCACGTATTGATGCAGGGGTAAAGAAATGCTGATGTTGCACGGCAGGAAGGCGCAAGCTAGCAAAAGACAAGTAGAATCGGAATCTCGCCTATCCCACCACTTACAAGTCATTACACAGATTGGGTTGGAAGCAGAGCGGACACGATGGGGTATGACAGGACCCTGCATGACGGGATGCTGTTGGCCCCTTGCTCGTTTGGCCACTCGCAGACAATAGCCGAAAACCCTATACGACACGAATTGTACGCATATGAATCACGTCTTAGATCGCGTACCTGTCAAGATAGCCGTCGTAACCGCCAAGCTGTTGTAAAAGGTAATGTCTGAGCAGCTTCGCGAATCCAGTAGCCCATGGCATGCGTTCAGGGAAGTTGACCATTGTTGCAGCCATTGCCCACATATGATAAGACATGATGGGGAGGTGGGACGTGGTCACCTCTTCATGCTGTATTCTGTTGATAGGGTCGTCCAAGACATCCGTTCGAGGAGGATTATGGATTGTGTTGTTCTTCGATGACGGTCGTTTAGGTAGCTTGGTGGCCCAGATCCATGAATTGAAACACGACTGCAGATATGTCGTGATTAGCATCAGATAACCAAATATGCTCCAGAAGATATCCGTTGCATTGTAGTTCGCTATTGGTGATCTTGGGGCGAGAAGTCCAAAGTGAGCCAGCCGGTCTGTCTTTGGCGGGTGTGATGGTGTCTCCATGGCCCAGGGCTTCGAGGTTCCTCTTGCCGAGTTTGCTGCACGTTGTATCATATCGTACACGAAGGCTCCATCGCACAGCTTCTTACTGACCACCCCATCGAGTATCATATCTGCCAGGATCGCCGTCAGCAGTGACTTGAGGCATGGATTGCGGAGATCTTCAGCGGGCACAAGCAAAGCCAAGATGCCCTCGGCAAGAATCTTGTGGTATGTGCCCTCATGCAACTGTTGCTGATCGCATGACAATGGACTGTTAGGGGCGGGCAATAGTGCAGTATGCGGCAGTAGTGTTGAATATAGAATCCGACCATCTGCAGGCAGATGTCGACCTGCAGCCAGATCACGGCATTGTCGAAATGCTATGGTTGTACTAAACATCAGCTGCATTCATGGCTTCATCACGGCGATTTCAGAAGCATTTGGATCCGGACTGACTCTGTACGTGTACGTCGACAGCTGCTGGAATGGTATCCAGGAGAAGGCGTTCAAGATCAGCGTTTCGAAGTCGCTCTTCCAGTGCGCGGCTGCAGTGCGCTATGATATGCAGCAGTTCGTCCGGGAAAGTATGGTCCGTTGTGAATCTCGAGTACCATGACTGGACACAGTCCTTGACTAGGATGGCGATGAGGGCGTAGAGTTGCAAGTCGATCTCGTTCGAGCTTGTCAAAGGAGGCAAGTTGGCGTCAATGGACCGAGTGCGGTCACCGACGTGTCGATTAGTAGCGTGGCTACCAATGTTGAGCTGATGCGAGCCGCCTAGTATCCTTCGGACAAGCGACGTCGCGGCATCGTCGGCTGTGGTCTCGAACACGTTCCGTCTTGTCGTGCCAATGGATGACTGATTGGTAGCAGTGGGCGTGTTGCTCTTGCCATCAGCTGCCGGACGCTTGGTAAAGAGGATTGGTTTGTCGACGTTCATGGCTGCGCCTAACACGTCAAAGAGCACAATCGCCACGCGTCTACAGTCTCAAACATTTCTTGAAACCACGCTGACTTGTTCTCTCCAACCCTCAAGTGCTCGTTGGACTTGTTGTCTTGTTCTTTTTCCAAGACGTGTGGAACTTAAATGTCCTACTATCCGCATTGGGAATAACGTGATTGCATACTATAGGTCAAATCAATGATGACAAATCATCGCAGGGAAACAGTTTGGAGGTCAGTTTTCTTCTTTTTTTGTACTATCTGCAGACTACAGACCCGTCGAGAACCAGCTCGAGAGGTTTGCGTATCCTGATTCACTCATCCCAGACTCCAAAACACCAATCTTATCCTTACATACAGCACATATCTTGCTTTCGGACCACGGGCAGGAGAAGCGCGACTTGACAGTCTGAGGCATCCAGTATCAAGCATACGCTGCATCCAATGGACTCACCAACGCCGACTGCTGACGAGCTGACCTGGTGCAAGGGTGGAAAAGTGTGTCGGGGTCCACCATCCAGCCTTGCCCAGCAGATGCCTGTACATCCTCAGACTCGGCAGAACTAGCTGAATCGTCGTCGCGGTTGTCGGCGTCGTCGGCGTCGTCGGCGTCGTCGGCGTCTTCGGAGTCGCTCACGTAACCGGTATCGACAACACGCAGCGGCAGCGTGACTTGTGACCAGCTGGTAATGTGTGGCTGGAAGATGCGCATTGCAATCTTCTCTCGGTCGATCGGCTCGTCACAAGCAGCCCAGTAGATGTTTGTGCGCTGCTCAAAGTCCTCGGGCATACAGATGGTGTTGCGTAACAAGCCTGCAAGATCAAGCTGCGATTGCAATTCGGCGAGCTTGCAGCCGTGGTCACACATGTCCTGCGTAGTTGCATTCATAGCATTGAGCAGAAATGCAGCGTGGACCACGTTGGCCTCGAATGTGACCCTTGGTGCACACGAGCGGATAGCTTGTGCCATGCGTGCGAACACGACAGGTAGCTCTTGAGTCCAGTCGTGAAGGGCCCAGGATGGACGAGGCAGACAGAGGTCGTCGTAGGTGCGCAGGGTGATGTCGTCAAAGCTTTCCAGATAGTTGCCGACATCAAGCATCTTCTGACAGGCCTCGGTGTATCCAGCTCGGAGCAAACCTACTCGGACATGCTCGTCAACATCGTACGCAGGCCCAGCAACAGTAGCGTCGAAATCCTGAGCCTGACAAGCTGCCAGAGGACAGAATGCATTCGTGTACAGACAGTTGCCGCTCCCGTTTGATGCCGAAATCTGCGTCATGGCGGTCGCGCAGAACATCTCTGACTCACATACTCCGTTGTGAAAGCTTCTTGCATGCCCGCATGCGAAGACTTCGACGATGGTAAGGTTTGACATGATGACCTCAATGATCATCGATGCTACCGGAGCAGTTGTTGACAGGAGTAGGTCGTCGACCAAGAATATTCAGGAAAGCTGGGAAGAGCCTGTGCGAGAGAGGTGGCGAAAAGAGTAAAGATGAGCGAAAATTCAATAGAAAAAGACTGAACTGCAGAACCAAAGTGTTGGACATTGGCGGCAGACTTTATAAACAGCACCGGATGCCATCATGTCAAAGAACTCACGCATCGAAGCACTGGAACAATAGCACTGAGCAACATTCCTTGTTTGATGCCTTGAAACACACCTGACACAAAAGATCAAAGCGGACGCTTTGTTGCTGAAACGTCATTAAAGCCACTTGTCGCAGGCTTTTTCTCGAGTCGTATACCGTGGTATAATACTGGGAACAAGGATTTCTTTTTTGCGAAAACTTCTCGCCTTTATGTACACAAAGAAAATGACGTCGTCGAGACGACATAGCAAGCTCTGTCTACAGCACAAGTACGACTGCTTGGCTTTGTCCTCAAGAGACCTGTTTGGTGGTACCTTTGTTCAGCTTTCTGCGGATAAGAACCACGATGTCAATAGCCGAATGTGATAACACTATTTTGAGAATACCACACATACCGACAATAGTCATAGACGAGTGCAGTCGAGATGGTGGTGCCACATTTTCCCTGCTACGCTTCAAAAGCAGTACTTATCATATGGCTAGCAGTACTTATAATATGGCTTCACGATGAAATGGATCACACTTGGTGACAAGACTACGCCCACGCTTACTTCCTGATGTTGGGCAAAGCAGATGGAGAAGAGAGGGTACTGTACAAAGCGGTCTATACAGTTATGTGTCGTACAAGAATATGGTGAACAGAAAACTCCTCTCCAATGGCGCTAGACCAAACCAATGTCCAAGACGGAGTGTCAACTCACCCAATACTAATATCAATGCCGGACAGCCGTTGTCTGTAACGGAGGCTCCAAAGGTGGACGAGGATCCTGCGATGAATAACCATAGTCTTTGTATCGTGAGTCCAAGCCCTGATTTCGATGATGACGCCCATTAGCGACAGTCTCCGTTGCAGGTAGCGATGGCACATCGTCGTTGTCCCCTTCCTCGAAGAAGTCTTCCTCACCCTGGCTGTCGTCGTCATCTGGAGGGTCATATCGATCATCATATGGTTGTTGATTGATGTCTGTCGGCGTCGCTGCTGAATTTTGGAAGTTGTTCCTGCCACCCTTGCGGTTCTTGCGACCTCTTGCCTTCATCTTCTCCAATCTGCGACGATTAAGCTCTTTAGCCTTGCGTTCACGCCAGTCCTTGATCTCATACTGCCGGATGAGTGCAGCAGGGGGCCGTCCATATATACTCTCATATTCACAGAACTCGCAAATGTACATATCCTCACGTCTTGGAGGATTTGACCTGTTACTGTAGGTCTGCTGCTGCCTTCGTTGCTGTGCAGCGCCACGGAGAACATTTCCTGGGCGTCGGGGCTTTGGCGGTGGCGCGGCTGCACGGTTAGACGCATATTGGTCGTCCGATCTGGGCACGGGATATTGACCGTCATTCCGGGTCACGGAAGTCTGCGTTACCTGAGCAGCAGAGGGTTGCAATCTCCCGGCACCTTTTGGAGGAAGAACCCGGGCAGAGTTACCCATCTTGTTCGCCGAGTCAGATGGATATTCGAAGGTGAAGTCTTTTACAGCGGTTGAGTCTGGTGACTGTCGTTGCAACAGACTGACGTGCTCCTGGCCCTCCATCACACTTGATTGTCCGTTCGCTGCGGCGCTTGCCATAGCGGCTGAAATGATGCCTTGTTGTTCTGCGTGGTCGAGTGGATACGTCAGACTCCGTCGCAGACCGTAATCGAACCGGATAGAGGTCCGAGAAGCAGCCTCGGGATAGAACTTACCACTCAAACCTGATGTTAATCGACTTGTGGACGTTGCGATTGGTCTCCGCTCGTTGGCAAACCGACTGGCTCTGCCATGACGTCCGCGTCCAGCTCCGGATATACCGACACCGGTGACAGAAGAGTATGAGGAGTTCGTGTGATATGATTGGTAGGCGCGCTCGCCAGGAGAGCATCCCTCGATCTGAGAAGCTACGTCCGTTCCCATATTGTCAAGCGACGAAAGCTCGGCGAATGTACCGGGCACGGGGATCTTCCGTTTCTTTTTATTATTGGTATTCTCGAAAGACTCGTACCCGTCTGCAGACGACGTGGCAGACAGAGGCTGTGGAGACTTTATGCGGTACGCTGCATTTATGCGGTACGCTGCAGGTTCCACGGACTCTCTTTGATACTTCCTCTCCTGCCATGCATAGCGGGCGTTCGAAGATGGTTTTACTTCCTCCTCTTCATCACTCTCCAGATCATGATTACCTCCACACTCGCAAATGTGCTCGTGATCCTCGTCATCCTGCAACGGTATTGAACTGGGACGATAAACAGAAGTATCTGCGCGATCTAGCATGTCGCGTGGCGACCCGAAAAGACTTGGCGGTAGTGTTGGAAAAATGATGCCCTCCGCCTCCTCGACTGACAGACGGGATCGAAGACGCCGCTTAGGGAGAGGTCGAATGGGACGGTGAGGATATACCGGCGAGGAATTATCCGGCGACCGAGGACTAGCGACTGCCCACTCATGACCTGCAATGCCACGTATCACCTTAGCATTTTCCTTTATTCAAGAATGTTCGACCTCAAGAAATCGCATCTTCTGCCACTCCGAACTAGGTTCAAGCGACGACGCATACCGGCTACTGTTGCCATCATGGGCTCCTTGGTGTGGCGACCGCAGTGTGACCCACGCCGGCCGGCACAGGCACAACTGAGTGTGGGAATCGACTCGAGCGATGTCGCTGGGGAGGTCCTCCAGAACTGCAAAAGCATAATCAATCAGCCAAATTGTCCTTCTTTGTTATCGCTTCGTGTCATCCCAATTTGTGCGTAATCCTGGTCATAAGTCCAGCTGCAACCCGTCCGACACCTCTGCTGGTGCGAAATCTTTGTAGATCATGCTGTATCCGGGCTACATCGACCGGATTTTCAATGCTCCAGCGTCATCGAAGAATAAAACACACCTAGCCAAGAAGAAAAACAGCCGATGAGGTCGGAGTGGCACGACTCCTGCTGAATAACGAATGTGATATGCGAAAGCGAATAGCGTGTGGATCCCAGGCTGATAGAGATACTCAAAAAAGCAACGGTACAGACCTAGAAGAAAGTGCTGAGCTGATGGGTATGGTCTGAAAGCATCGATAGCGATATTGTAAGGTGTGTGAGGTTATCGTTCGATGTGTTTCCAATTCGGCTGACCACTCAAGGCTACCCTGCTACAACGGAACGAGCCCGATCCATTATACATTCTCACTCAAGCTTACTGCTGCATTCGCTGTTTGCTTGCCATCCAGGCTTGATCCTTCTTTTACACTACTCATGGATCCTTAGGCTCCAGCGTCATCGGCCACGGCTGTCCTTCCCGGGTCATGAAGCCTGATCCGATCGTTCGTACAGACTACCCAAAGCACTGCAAGCATCTCGCACCCGATGGGCCATCCTCATAATTCGATCACGTGCGAGTGGGTGGACCCCCACATGTCACAAGAAGGTCCCCCGATGTGGTTGAATGCTTGAGAAGTCGTCTCGCATGTAGGCTCCATATCTCGCAAACTCTGACATTCACGACTCTATCTCGTCGATGGGCGGCACCAGAGGGTGGTGATCGATTGCAGCCATTTTCTTCGAAGGACAGTTCTCTGGGAACTTGGAGTACCTGGCGACCTTGCAGCAACCACGCAACCACAATCCGTACATGTCCACCCAGCTCTTCTCCAAAGATCGACACATATCAGGCATCTCACAAATGGATCGATTGGAACCAGAAACGCGTCCAACGAGGCTGAGACGTAGGGAACAAGAACCGATGGAGGAGGAAGTACCACTGCCAATGGATGATGATGCTGATGTCGAAGAGGCCGGCGAGGACGAAGAAATCACGCGCTGTCTTTGTCGACGACAAGAATACCCTGGCGCACCAACGCCACTGAACGATGCGAGCAGGAACTTTTCGCCAAGTGCCACAGCATCAGTCAACGGCCCCGATGCTGGCGGGGACATGTTCATACAATGCGATGCTTGCAAGGTCTGGCAACACGGAGGCTGCGTGGGTATCATGAGCGAGGCGATGAGCCCGGACGAGTACTTCTGTGAGCTCTGCAAGAAAGACCTTCACAAGGTCATGACGGGTGCGAAAGGGCAAGTGGTCTACTTTTGATGTTCCTCTAACCTATATTGATCTATCTGCATGTCTAGGCAAAGATATTCACGATACCTTCCCGTCTATGAGCTGTTCACGAGTAAGGCGAGCCGGAAGTCACCCCCATTTAAGGAACCTGAGCTCCGAGCATTAAGAGAGCGGGATCCCGAAAGTAAGAGCGCGGCAGCTGCAGCGGCAGCTTTAAATAGTGCCAAGAAACGATCAACAATGAACAGTCGTGCGGCGCTCGACGAGGAGGAGGCTCTACGAAAGGCCATTGAGGAAAGCAAAGCAGAGCCGTCGTTGAGTACCACTGGCAGCAGTGTTCGCAAAGGCAAGCGAGGTCGAGAGGGTAGTGATGAGTATGTTCCGAGGTCATCACAGATCCTCACAGGACTAACATCGGATACAGTACGAAGCAAGATCTGAAAAGGCGGAAGACAGGGTCGAACCCGGGCTCGCCATCTGAGCATGATACAGGCTTCGCCGCAGGATCTGACGACGAAGATCAGACGGGCAGGAGCAAGAACAACAGTAGCACACGAAGACCGCGCGGAGCACTAGTCCAAAGCCATCGTGAAAAGGAGAAAGAGCAGAAAGACGGCAAGGAGCGAGATCGAGATCGGGTAGAGGCGGCAGGCCGTCGGAAAGGACGTGCAGATCGACGCAACCTTGAAGGTACACTCTTTGCCAAGCGACACATCTGCCTGAGCTGACATACGCTGTGATAGATGGTGAGGTTCCCGAGGATCATGCACGAAGCACTCCAGTTACCACCACGAAGCTGGCGGCAATACCCAAGTTGTCAAGACAAGCAACCACACCGAAAGTGCAAGCCAGCACACCATCAGTCACAGCGGCCAGTCCGTCACATAAGAAGAGCACAAGGGTTGCACCACGCCGAGGTCGGGTAGGGCGAAATCAATACACTCGAGATCGTGACGGCATCGATGACAATCGTGAATCACCACGGCCTCAGACAAGAGATGGAGAGAATGGTGTCGTTGAACCTCCAATCGCGCCTAGTGTCAGAGCAGTCAAGATGAAGCAGTTGAACCCCAACCGAACGAGCATGAACGAGCTTAAGAAGCGTGTGGCAGGCATGATGGAATTTATAAGTAGGACGCAGGTGGAGCTTGCCGGCGAGACGATGCCGCCAGATGGCGTTGTCCAGGCGAGCGCAACTCCAGGTCTGAGCAGGCCGGGGATCATGAGAACTGCGTCAGTCAAGGGCGCGAGCAAGCTCCGCCAGGAGATCGATGGAAGTGAAGAGGAATCTAGAGTCGAAGAAGGCGTCTTCCAAACTATGAGCAGTAATGAGATGCTGGACGTGTTGACGAGAAGACTTGTCCATTGGCAAAAAGATCATGGGAAGTAGCGACTTCTGACGATATAGATGGACTATAGCATACAGAGGCTGGGCATATATGATGTGAAGCAAATGTATCCCCTCCAAAGCGGACGAATGATCACTACCAGATGTCTCATGGTCCTCATGCAATCTGAGGTTCACAACAACGCAGGCGTACAGTCGTGATGTAAGGAAGAGTGCCACTTCAATCACCTATGTGACAGCAAGGATTATGTGATACAATGATAGCTTGATGGCGTCAACAATTACGTGACGGACTAGAAGCATGAGGTCGGTACCAGTATGCCAGCAAGTACGACCACCCGACAACGTGAGCCCTAGCCTAGGTAGACTTGGTAGACTTGCCACTCGGCTCTCGTGTCACGAATTGGGTAGATTGAGGCAACCTGTGTGTTTTTGTGGTTGATACCTGGGCAATGTACCTGTATCATAGAGCAACGTAGCAGAGAAGCAGAGCAGAGCCGAGCAGAGGGGAGTAGAGCAGAGCAGAGCAGAATAGAGCAGAGCAGAACAGACTACGAAGTAATCGAAAGTAATCGAGGAACTTATACTCTAGCTGCTAAGACATGGTGTGGGGCCGTCGAATCAAATTCATCCATACAGGCCGCGGCAATTGCAGAAACAGAAGATTCGAGCTGGTCTAGATGACTACGTTACGTCTTTGCCTCTTTGCCCCGCATCAATCTCTCCTCTGCTCACCTACGTATATAGTGCTCCCCTCCCTTCCATTCCCGATCTATCCTCTTCACCTCTGCATCCCACCTTTAACACTTTCTCGCCTCTTTGTACAACACTCCATAATGGCTCCTTCCGCTACTCACTCTAACGCCGCTCCCGACGGCACTCGCCCGGGCGACGTTCACCGCAGCTATCTGGACGACCGTTCTGCCCGCGCCGAAGGTTCGTTGAGAACATGTCCTACCTGGCTCTTTGCTGAACTGACCTGTTCCTTCCAGACTGCCTATACACCACTAGTAATGGCGTGCCTATGCCTCACCCCTACGAGACACAGCGTGTCGGCGAGAATGGTCCTCTCTTGCTTCAGGACTTCCACCTAGTCGACCTCCTGTCTCACTTCGACCGAGAGCGTATCCCAGAGGTATGATAATAGGAAGATTGCATGAACATCAAGAATGGAGACTAACAAGATCTAGCGTGTTGTCCACGCCAAGGGTTCCGGTGCTCACGGCACATACAAGACCACCAATGCTGCTGATGACCTCACCATTGCCGACCTGTTCCAGGCAGGCAAGGAGTGCCCAATCACCATCAGATTCTCCACTGTTGGTGGCGAGTCTGGCTCGCACGACTGTGCTCGTGACCCGCGTGGATTCTCCGTCAAGTTCAGAACTGAGGAGGGCAACTGGGACATGGTCGCAAACAATACACCCGTTTTCTTCTTGAGAGATCCCGCAAAGTTTCCTCATTTCATTCACACACAGAAGCGCGATCCTCAGACCCATCTCACTGGTGCCGATGACTCGACACGCTTCTGGGACTACCTGTCGCAGAACCCAGAGTCCATCCACCAGGTCATGATCCTGTTTGGAGACCGCGGTATTCCCGATGGCTACCGCTTCATGCACGGTTACGGTGGACACACCATGAAGCTCGTTAATAAGGAGGGCAATTGGGTCTATGCCCAGTTCCACTTCAAGTCCAAGCAGGGTGTTAAGTACCTGACTCAAGAGGAGGCCGGTACCAAGTCACCAGACCACTCGCAGAAGGATCTCTTCTACGCCATCGAAGACGGTGACTTCCCCGGCTGGGACCTCGAGGTCCAGACAATGAAGCCCAAGGAGGCCGAGAAGCTTTGGGAGGAGCAGAAGATCAACGTCTTCGACTTGACTCACATCTGGCCTCAGTCACAATTTCCTCGTCGCAAGATTGGCGAGTTCTTTCTCAACGAGAACCCTCAGAACTACTTTGCCGAGATTGAGCAGTCAGCCTTCAACCCCGCCCACATGCCTCCTGGCATCGAGCCCTCCGCCGATCCTGTCTTGCAATCCCGTCTCTTCTCTTACCCAGACACCCACCGCCACCGCATCGGTGTCAACTACCAACAGTTGCCCGTCAACTCCACTCGCACGCCTTATCGGGTGGCTAACTTCCAGCGTGATGGACAGATGGCATTCTACAACCAGGGTGCTCGTCAAGACTACTTGAGCTCCATCTCGCCCGTCTCCTTCCGCAATCGTTCCCTTGACCTTGACAAGACCCACGGCCACTTCTCTGGCCATGCCATCAGCTTCCTGTCCGAGATCCGCCCTGAGGACTTTAACGCACCTCGCGCATTGTGGGAGAAAGTCTTCGACGAAGGTGCTCGTAAGCGCTTCATCGAGAACATCTCTGGCCACATGAAGACGTGTCGCAAGGAGGAGATTCTCAAGCGTGAGATTGCCATTTTCCGTGAGGTCTCGGACGAAATCGCCACTGGCATTGAGAAGGCTCTTGGCATCAAGGGCTACGACGGCATCTCTGGACTTCGCTTCAATGGGTAAGTTGTTCCATCTTACATGCTGGAGTACTGCTAATACGCTTCACAGATCTCACAATGGCATGGCAAAGGATTCTTCGCTCAAGCTTGCGAACAGGCAGTCCAAGAAGCCAAGCCAGGCTGGTACCAACAACGGTGGCCCCGCTTTTGGTACACATAGTTCGTACGAGGAGGTTTGAAAAGGTGATCCGGAGACAATCTGATACATATATTAGTTGCTGGCGTCCCATGCTATAATAGAGTCTAGGGAGGTTAGACGAACATTGGCGCCGTAACACTACTTCGTGGCAGATTTTTATGATTAGTTTTGTGACGTAATGCAGCATTCTAACATGTCCTCTTCTTCAGTATAGTTGCAAGTGATTTCACACCAAGATTGCGCGTGGTGTTGGCACACAAGGGGACATAATGATGCTTTTGTGACAATATGATGTTTCACCTATTGATCGATTTTTCCTGTACGCATTTCTCATCGTCCCCGCCAAGACAACATCATTATGCATCCATCATTCATCTTCGTACCTTTATAATAGCACCTGAATCTGGGCTGCGCGCCGGCCATCAGTAATCGTCGTTACGATAGTTGTCGTCGCGGTAAGAGTCGTCCTGATAGCGAGCATCATCCCGGCCTGGTATGGTCAGTCAATCTCCGCTACCTCATCACGTTTCAAAGGAGCCACATTACCTTGGTCATACGCATTGTCGACATTGTCATCGAAGCGCTCGACATCTCCAACCTTTCTGCCAGCCCAGCCCGAGACGTCCTCTGGGATATCCTCCACCCTGTCCACATCATAGTCGACTCTATTCTCGATTCTGTCCGGAATGTCCTCGATCCTTCGCCCCTCCCTGCCAGTCCAGCGAGCAGCGTCGTCAGGAAAGTCCTCTACATCGTTCACTCCATTGTCCCACTTCCTCTCGGCGTAACGACCTGCATCGTCTACATCGTCCTCGACACGATATCTGTCTTCCTCATAGTCATTGTCTGGTAATGATCAGCTTCGTTGACCGTCATACGATAATGTCAGGCTGCACTTACGGACTTTCTCCCCTTCATGCATCAAAAGGGCACCACCGACGAGGCCAGCTCCACCAGCAAGCGCCCTGAACCATGTCAACATATCGCAAAATAGGCGAGACAAACATTGACCTACATCTCGCCGTAATGATGCTGCTGCTGTTGAGGCTGACGCGGTCCATAGCCCTGGCCATACTCGTTCCCACCGCGGTAGCCTCCGTCGGATGACTGAGGGTACTGCTGTCCGTGATTTCCGCCATATCCACCGACGCCGCCATACTGACTTTGTGGTGCGTATTGCTGCGGAAAGTCAAAGGTGCGTTGTCCGGTTTGCTCGTTGATGAAGATGTATCGACCAGCAGGAGCATCCCACATGGCGCGCCATGGTGGCGGAACCTGAGGTGGAGGTGGGACACCTCGCTGTTGCCGCTGCTGGCCACCACCGCTGTGAGTGAACTCGTTTACCAGTTCGCCAAGAAAGGACATTGCGGCGATTTCGATGATGAAGAGTGCAGAGAAATAAGAAGCCAAGAGGTGACAAGCTTCCTTGATATAACAGCTAATTGAGGCTGAGCTGACAGTGTAGAGACTAGGCAGACACGTAGCGCTTCTACCTCAGTCATTTGTTGACATCGTTGTCAACAAGCCACTGCGTCATTTCTTACCCCGCCTTTGTTGCGGAGACCGGACCCCTGAATAAGTACTGGTACCACGTGCTGCTTTCGTGAACGAAGACAAGAAGTATGTGGAGGTATGTGGAGGTAAAGTATTAGGGTATAATATTAGGTGTTTTATAGCGGTCATATTGTGTTAAAATCGCTATATAT
>Ga0058702_10000400_pt1 | contig 18934 bp, 11 predicted proteins | sample AgamicOrSfe_FD_83781 | JGI IMG/M metagenome (GOLD analysis project Ga0058702, IMG submission 83781) | Agave microbial communities from Guanajuato, Mexico - Or.Sf.e | ecosystem: Host-associated > Plants > Phyllosphere > Phylloplane/Leaf | place: Guanajuato, Mexico | collected 2012-05-30 | reverse complement strand
GTGCCAACTTGCTTGTTGACCAGACCAAGGCTGTGCAGTTCAGGTACTGCACAGCCTTGGTCTGGTCAACAAGCAAGTTGGCACCGTTGGTGTCGGGACCGAAACACCAGATCTTCCTGGCGTCGGTAACATCCCATCCGTGCTCGTCGGCGAGGATACGGGCGCGAGCCTTGAAATCATCACGGGGTCCGATCTTGCCAGACTCAATGTCCTTGGAGACCTCCTCAGCAAGTGGCGCAGCAATCATGTAGATACGGTTGTGCTTGTTGGGAGACTTGGACAGGGCCTGCTTGCTTGACTCTCCACTGACAGTCTCACGGTACTGAACGACGGGGTCGGAGATACGGAGAGGAACACCAGCGTGGTCCTCCTCGAGATCCTTGAGACAGATCTCCAAGTGGAGCTCACCAGCACCAGCGACAATGTGCTCACCAGATGGCGAGATCATGGTCAGAACACAGGGGTCAGACTTGGACAGACGCTTGAGACCTTCGACGAGCTTGGGGAGATCCTGGGCGTTCTTGACCTCGACTGAGCGCTGCACAACAGGAGAGACAGAGAACTTCATGACCTTCAAGTTGTGGGCAGTCTCGCTGGTGGTAAGGGTACCAGACTTGAGCAGGAACTGGTCGACACCGACGAGACCAAGAATGTTACCGGCGGGCACATCGTCGATGGGCTCGGTGAAGCGACCCATCATCAGAATAGTACGCTGGATAGACTTGATGAACAAGTCGGTCTTCTGGCCAGGGATGTAGTTAGGACCCTGGATGCGGACCTTGAGACCAGAGCGAGCAGTTCCGGCAAAGACACGACCAAAAGCGTAGAAACGACCCTTGTCGGAAGTGGGCACCATCTTGGAAACGTACAACATCAGAGTACCCTTGGGGTCACAGTCGCGGATGGCAACGGCAGCCTCGTCGTCGTGGGGACCTTCGTAGAGGGTCTCCATACGGTACTTCTGGGCAGTCTTGGGAGATGGCAGGTGGAGAATCATCATCTCCAAAAGAGCGTCAGCAGCGGGAAGGAACTTGCGCATGACAACCTTGAGAAGCTGCTTGCCCTCGAGCTCCTTCTCGTCACCAACAAGCTTGATCTCAAGCTTCTCAAGCAGGGTTGGGATTTCCTCCTTCTTGAAGTTCATGACAGTGTCAAAGATCCGGAAGATGGGGTCGAGGATGAACTGGTTGAAAGCACGCTCAACACCGTCACCACCAGTCTTGGTCCACTTCTTGGTCTTAGGGTTGAAGAAGTTGTCTCCCTGCCGAAAAGTCAGTATTTGACATGCGTTCTTTTTGCTTTCCGACGAAAACGTACCCAGAGGCGGTCCATCATCTTCTGCTTGTCAACACCGAACTTCTTGGCGTACTTGATAGCGAATTGGCGGATAGTGAAAGCCCAGCCGTGGAGACCGGAACCGAAAGCAATGGTACCCTTCTCGGGGTAAACCTGGCAGTCACCGAGGACTTTGTCGTAGTAGGTAGCAATAACGACGTTGACGGACTCAGTGACACGAGCGAAGTTCTGGTAGAGATCCTCCTTGGAGAGCTGGAGCTCGAGGAGCGCACGGTCGACCTTGTTGATAATGACAACGGGCTTGATACGCTCACCAAGAGCCTGGCGGAGCACAGTCTCGGTCTGCACACAGACACCTTCGATTGTGTCGACGACAACGAGAGCACCGTCAGTCACACGGAGAGCAGCAGTAACCTCAGAAGAGAAATCGACGTGACCAGGTGAGTCGATCAAGTTGATCAGGAACTCGTTCTTTGTTGGCTTGCCGGGAACTTCCTTGAGGTCGTCCTCGTCAACTAGTGTCGCGAAAAGAGAGATGGCAGTGGACTTGATGGTGACACCACGTTCCTGCTCGTCAGGGCGTGTGTCTGTGAAACGAGCAGCACCGGCCTTGGCTGCTGAGATAATACCGGCGCGCTGAACGAGGGAGTCGGTGAGGGTGGACTTTCCGTGGTCGACTGTGGTTACTTATTAGCTCCTAGATGATGTTGCCTTGTTGTGGAAAGCTCCTACCGTGGGCAATGACGGACATGTTACGGATGTTGTTAGCATCGTCCATGAGACCACGGATCTGAAGAGATTGTTAAACTGGTTCTTTTGCTCTTGCCAGGTTCTCCATAGTGCGATATTCGTACCTCCTCGACCGTGAAGCTAGAGAGAATGTCGTGTTAGCAATTATCATTCACAAAAGCAGATCAGGCTCGATGCTAAACAGCTCAGTCAAGCAAATGACTGATGTTCGAAGCTTGACAGGGAGGGATTATAAACGTACTTGACCATCTTGGCGGTGGTTCTGTTGTGATAATTTGTATTCTTCTCTACTCTTCAGTCGCGCGAGAGGGCTATGTATGCCCTTTGAAGTGAGGAACGAGCGCTGGAGAGACGGCGAGGGGAGGAAGAAAAGAGCGGGAAAGGTGAAGAGGTGGGGGATGAATGGGATAGAGTACGAAGATTTTAGCAAGAGTGGGGCGGGGCAAAGTGTGAACCCCCTTTTGAAAGCTTCTCCTTCGGGCTTTGCTCCACCAGCAACAGGCAAGTGGCGAATCCTAACACCTGTAGAGTCATGTTCTGCTTGGTCACCACCACCACCTTGATACCTTATGCACGTTATGAGCTTCTTTAGGTCATATCTCTGACTGGGACGACATCAACTTCTGCGTGCAACGACCTTTGAGTGACCGCCACTTCACGTCTACATAGCTCGAACCACATCACTTCCTTCTGACCAGTCACTAGATCTGCGCACACCACGGTCTCCTTCTCGACTGACTTTGCAATGGTCACATTTGAAGATCTTCCATTCGAGATTCGCTCTATGATCATCGAAGAAGCAGTACCTGACATCTCTACTCAAAGATGGAAATTTCCTGCATCGGATAGCAAAAGTCGAGAAGGATTTTCGCAGAACGGTATTGAGCATCGCCACGACATCTCGCCCATTCTTGGCGATTGTTTTGCGCATGTTCGAAGTGTTTGAAGAAAAATATTCCATGAGACGGGCAATGAGCACAGAAAATTATGATGCGCGTCACGGTCATCCCGAAGATAGGAGCAGAGTCCTCGGCTGGTATTTAGCCCTTCGCACAAGGGGTTCTCTACGACGAGTGGTCACCGGAGCACGATGAAACGATGCCCACATCCCGCAGAATGTATGCATGATATGCATGTGTCGTGGTACTCATCCGGCTCAGGCCTGAGCGCACTTCTGAACCATCACCAACTATCAGAACCTGGGTACCATGTTACATTGTCTTCTAACACCCAAACGAATGATCGGATACAAATTGGCACAGAACACTGCTTTTAACATAATAAGAGAATCGAATTGATTGATGCTCTATGTACTCTGAATCGATATATCCTAGTAATATGTACAAACCCAGCTTTTTGACGTCCAAGTCGCCTTGACATACCTGCCCGATTAAGCATTTCCCAATATCCTCGTGTATGCATCCTCAACCTCCCTGACGATGCCCAATAACGCCACAATAACAATCTGATGCGTCAAGTTCGGTAGCCGTTCTCTGTTCAATCCGACCCATTCCAAAGGCGGTGTCGCTTCACCCATGTCCCTCAGCTGCGGTGTTTCGATGATCGGTGGTTCCAGTGCTCGGTAGGTATATTTGGACTGTGGCAGCTTGACATCTGCCGTGACTGTGATTTTCTCCTGTCTCGAATCCGATCCCAATGCGCCCGAGATGGAGGTCGATGTATCTTGAAGTCCACCGCCACGGATCTTGACCGCAGATTCTCGCAGAGGTTTACCAAGACGAGACGCCAGTGTGCGAGTATGTGTCTCCCACATGCTTCGTATGACGCTGATGCGTGAGTAATTCCAACCAATATCGATCTTGCCTTGGAATGTACTGCGGAAGATGTAGTCGATCATGTCGGAATCTTGCGCTTGCCAGGTCTGCATGGCGGCCAGGACCTTTGGCACTCGTAGAATTACACCACCCCTGGCTGCAAGTGCATTCTTGACGACGTCTTCGACAGTCACTTCTCCCAAGGTGCCAGGTGTTGTAGCATGCGGCGCATTGGAGAGAGCGACACTCAGCTGACCGAGCGTGAGTCCCAGCCCACTGTGTATTCTTTCGTCGTCGTCGAGCGTGGCGGCGAAGCGTGCTTGTATGTCTGAAGCCTCCGCCTTCAAGATTTGATGATCTTTCAGTGTAGTCGGGAACGCTCCGACCACTACGGAGCGCAAGGTGACAACCACATCGGTGTGCAGTGTCAGGTCAGACTTCTCGGGTATCTCCACACCGGTCTTTTTGACAAGAGCTTGAAGTCTGCGCACGTCCCTGTTCTGATAGACAGATGACTTCCTTCTGAGGAACGAGCCGATTTCTTTCAGGGATTGTTCATAAGTCGCCTGTCGTTCTTGAATCAACCGTTCGAAAGCCTGGTACAACGAAACTCCAGCTGCGGCAGCCGATGCTGTGATAAAGGCATTGACCTTGTCGCCATCAAGAATCGCCACGAGTCGATCACCATGTGCTTTTTCCGCATCTCGCACATTGTACATGACAAACTCGAAGTTCACGACATCAATCGCTGCGGAGGCTTGATAATCAAAAGCAGCCATGAGCTTCAACGAGTTGAAGCCGATTGAGCCCTGAACCAAGGGACCATGCTCATGATCACTGTCGGAGGCTGGCCACGCAATGGACGTCCTGGCTTTGACCTTCTCAAGACCTACAAAGCCACTCATTCGTCCAGTGCTGGTAATCTCAACTTTGTCGATACCGATACACAGATTCTGCTGTGAACTGGTAGACTTGTTCGAAGACGCCCAGGTGTCTTTGATGGAAAGGGACGTTCTCCCAATGGCCTGGCCAAAGTCAAGCTCCGCTGCAAGCTCTGCAATTGCCAGGGTCGCGTGCCAGGAAAACGCGGTTGAAGCAGCGAGATCTTTGTATCTGGCAATCAGGTATTCTTGAGGCTGATCTGCTACTGCTGGTGCTGCTTCTGGCATGATCTCTGGAGGCAGCCATATCTCGCGAAAGAGAAGTGCGTCTCCAATTTGTCTTGCATTTACTTGAGCCCGACTTGGATTGGCTTTGATTATTGCTGAAATGCCACTGGTGCCCTTGAGATGCTTGCTGTTCATAAGAGACAGGATGATTGATTCCATTTCGAAGCCCAGGGTAGGATCGCGAGAGTATACATGACGTAAGGAGACACTAAGTCCAGTGAGTGCAGCAGATATTGCGAAGAAATTACCTTGTTCGCCGGACTCGACAGTATTGACGGTGATGTAGAGATCTTCAAGCTTAGCGGATGCTGCGACCTTCGCGATGGGCTGGCAGCTGAGGACGAGTTCTTGCTTGCAAAGTCGCACGCCCATGTTCAGTCTCGTGCGGCCAAGTAGGGCACGTGGATCAGCCGTCACAATCGTATCGTCCGTGCCCTCATCGGTTCGCTTCCTTTGTGCAGGTATTGCTGGTGACACCTCACGAGGGTCTTGCTGGTCACGCACCAAGTGCTTCACACTTTGGGATATCTGTATGATCAACGGCACGACTGATGGCTGTAAGGTATTACTAGAAGCATCTATGCGCAACTCAACATTGAGGTCAGCTTCTTTAGTCCGAGGATCATCGTACTGAACCCTTAAAGAGATTCCTGGTGACCGGAGTATAGCTGTCGACTCTGCGTTCTCATTGACAAATTGCCCGTACCGGCCTTGCTGTGTGGAATGGTTGAGGTTCAGTGCAGCTATTGCTGGCCTTGTGAACTCTTCCTTCTTCTGCCCCTGAATACGCACAACGGCTCCTGCGAAGTCGGCAGTGACCAGTAAGAACGTTAGCTCTCGCTCTCCAAAAAGCTTTCCAGGCTGTATGGAGCTACTAGCGGCACCGGTGTCAGGCAGTCCTTCCCATGTTGCTGTGATGCCACGCAAGTCTTGGCTAGATTTGGTGATTGACCGCTTGATGTCGTCTATCGGCAGCATGAAGAGTGGCTCAAGTTGCACATCAAGAGCCTGTCCGGCAGCCTGGAAAGTGAACTTTCGATCCGTCGTCGTACGCTGATATTCGACGTTAAATATGATCTCGGGTAGCAGAGCAGAGTTACGAGCTCGCTCTGACCTGAGTGATTTGGCGTTGACTAAAGCGAATTCGAGATTCTCAATACTCAGTTTCGCCTCGGCCTTACTCTTGGCGAGCAAGTTGACAGCCTTCAGGCTTAAAACGAGGTTCTCTTTGTCATGCGAAGCAGATCGTGGTACAGAGTCGCGGACCAGATATGAGATACGAACAGCTTGCAAGTCAAACGCAAAGGTTGTGGTTAGGCCATCATTTGTCTGATCCTCGATGATCTTGGCTTCGATCTGCTCATTAGGCGTTATGGCCACTATGGTTGTATTTTTTGTGTCACGAGATGCTAAGCGCTTGAAGTATCTCTTGTTCCCAGCCAGGTCCAAATGCTTGAGCCTAGTCTGCAAATAACGGAATATCTCGGCTGCTGTAGGGACTGTCTCAGCGAAGATTTCGATATCAGGCCCAAATACGGAAAGAGTAAGTGCTCTGCGAGCGGAATTGACCGTGTTCTGGTCGAGAGTACAGGTGAAGAGAAGACCTAGAGTGATAATCCCACAGTTTCTCATTGCGCTGTGATGTGCACTCTGTAGATTTAGATTGATACGTTCAAGCACCAGCCGGATCTCTGGCACGACGAGTGGGACGCTGGGGTCTTCTGATCGATTGGCTGTTCTCAAGTAGAATGACTGCACCTCGAACAGAACCTTGGCGTTTGCCAGATTTTCATGTGGCGTGATCACATCGACGGTGACTGCTACGCCACCAAAGGTCATGTTTATATCGAAGATGAAAGGCCTGCTGGGCTGCTCAATATGAACTGTTGGTGCTGGTGGAAAGATCTCCAGGATTCTTGTCTTCATGGTCGTGATATCTGCAGTTGCTGCTGCAATAGCACTCTGCACTCTTACACTCATCGCAGTACTGACAAGACCATATAGAGCATGACCGTCGAGTACTAATCTCTCGACACACAGCATAGCCGAGGCAGTAGCTATCTGCTCAGTTTGTAAAAGTCTAACAGAGCCGTTTACTGGTGGCACTTCGAATTCGGACACTGTCGTTCCGGCATTGTCGTTCCTGTTCACCAATCGATGGACTTGCGGTTTCAGATCGAAGTCGATCTCGTAGGTGGACAGCGTGCTGGCATCTGGAACAATTGACAGACGTGCGATGCGTCCATTTATTGAGTATTCCAGGTCCTTCAGGACTGTAAGCTTGAAGTCATAGTGATCAAGAAACAGTGCAACGTGTAGCTGCAGTGGCGGCGTCCCTGAACCTGATGTTTGTGCTGTATGAGCGATCACTTCCTGCCGCATGTTCTCGGCATGGGAGTCGATCAATCGTTTGAAGTAGACGGCCTCATTACTGATGACGGCATCAACAAGCTCTACCAAAGCGACGAGCTCTTCTTCGAGCGTAATACTCATCTTCATGCTATCTCCTACAAGTTTTAGATTTCGCAGGATACCAGCATCGGACAGTGCCTGTTCAAATCCAATTACGAGACTAGGATTTGTAACTCCCGAGCGCCAGATCAATGCCTGATGAGTCCACATACCTATCGAGGCTGTCTTTGCTGACACGACCGCATTGACAGTCACCTCGTCAGAGCCTTGGGTCCAGCCAAATCCGGTGACGGAGGCTTTGATACCGTTGAGCTCGACGATATTGATAAGATGTGGCGTGTCAACAGTCATGGTAACGTGATCGCTAGTAAAAACAATATGCATCTCTTCAAGCATTGCAGAGGCGGACGCTGTCGCTTCCGAAGGACGTATATCCACATCTTGTTGCCCCGGCGCACTCTTTTCGAAAAGCAGAATCACTTTATCGACAAGTGGACATAAGTGCCAGTTAAGGTTCAGTGCAATGTCTGCGCTGTCGATTTGGATAGTGGTCTCCTTGGTACTCTTGTATATCTCGAATAGTTGGAGGCCCGAGGGAGCGAGAGGCGCTGGCGTGACAGCCACTGCGACCGCCAGATCCTGGATTGAGAATTCATTCTGCCTTTTACCAGGGTCAATCAGCAGCGCCAGTCGGCCTGACCTGACGGACAGACTCAAGGGTATGCTGCTGCGATCATGCAAACCAACTACTCTGGTCGTCGTACCATATACAATCCTCATAACTACAGTGTCAGCAGCTTTAGCAGTATCCCAGTCTCGCCAGTTATCTAGTGTTGCAAGAGCCGTCAATGTGCTGTTCTCCGGTAAAGAGAAATAATCCCTGAGACAACAAGCTTCTAGTTCTTCAATCGCTCGCGCGTCCAGACTTTGGAGAACATATCGCAACTTCGAAACGATCTTCCATGACTCACTATTTCTGATGTGATTTGGGTTGGACCGAATGATGTATGACGGTTTCGTCAAGAATGCAGGATCTTGTACCTGCTCTATCTGCGCCACTAGCATGTAGATCAGGTATTGTAGACGTCGTTCCTTCTTCATATTGGTGCTCTTGAAGTCGACTCGCATGTCGTCAACGAGCATGGCGGTCCGATGAATAAGTGCAGCCAGGTACTGTACCTGTGTGCTTGACATTGTCACTTCGACATTACGCACAGAGACGTTAACTGAAGTGCGTTGACCATGAACAAGCCACACTAGGACGTCTTCGATGCGAAGCTGAAACGCTGCGTCGTCCTGAGTATGCTGCTTCGCCCCCTCCTGGGCTGAGAACAGAAATGACCTCATCGTAGCATGTACCATATCAGCATCATCGTCATCTTGCCGGCTTGGAACACTTTTAAGGCGCGTAGCCACAGCTATGTCCTTCGCAATGATGTTGTATTTGTCCGAGGTGAAGGTAATGGTGTTGGCATCATGCTGATCCACTTCGTTAACGAGACGCAGGTGGATAATTGGCAGCACAACTTTGAGGTCTAGAATGGTGTTTTTGCCTTCTTTCTTTGAATGCATCGCAAGGACTTCACTGGCGGCACTGAGATGTAAGTCGTCGAGGATGTCCAGAGGATTACGAGGTTGCATAAAATCAAGAAGATCATGCACGATATTGAGCGCTTTTGGGGTACAATAGGCTACCATGCCCTTATCCAGGGCAATGATCAGACTCGTGTGAGTCACATCTTCATTGCGTGTGTTGCGGAAGGGTGTAGGAGGACCTCGCTTCTGGGCATTGCTCTTCGTTAAGTCAGGTAGATCCGGGACCTCTGTCAGGTTTGGTTCTAGAGATAGCAGCGGAAATTGAGGATATATATCAGCTGAATCACCAGCGTCGTCGCTGGCAGCTAATCTTCTCGCTCCTCTGTGGTCTGACCTTGAATCACGGCGTGTTTGCGCCTCGTTGATACCCTCTGAGTTTGGTTCGGACGACATTTGGACTTGTGAGTCATTGCGATCTACTCTGTGCTTCATGACCTCGGCTGGCAGGGAGCGCTGATATTGCTCCGAATTGTGTGCTGGAATGTCAGTCGGTTCATACAAGGGACTGGGCAGATTTGGCAAAGGTAATGAAAGAACGGCCGAGTCGATCTGGTTCTGAGAATCATTGACGTTGGCGCGACCGTGAAGTAGAAACGCTATACGAGCCGTAGGTTCGTCGTGCAGGCGGAGGTAGTCTTCCTGCAGTAGTTTCTGTTCTCGAAAGTGCAAGTCACGGCCCAGCATGCTGAGAGATAACGCGGTGCGCAAGTAAGCATAGGTAGCAGTAGGTGATAACGATCCGCTTCTCTCCTGGGACGCTTCGTCGATGCTCGTACAAGCTAACACGATCTGGGGCACGTTCATGGCCATTCTCTGTGAGAATATACCATTAGTAAGATCGTTGAAATTGCCTCCTAGACCTCGCACATCAACCAGGACTGCGCCATCGCCGACGCGAGACCGGATTCTGATCATGGGGCAACTGAAGCGGACATAAGTGGCATCATGCAATTTTTCACTATGGGGCACTGGTATCGCATTCTCGGCATCATCAATGGTCAAAGCCAGGTCCTTCCCAGCAGCAACGAGCTTTTGCAGGAATGTGCTGGAGCACTCTCCCACAATGTTGCCTATGTCGATATCGAAGTTGCTGACATAGGCGGGTTCTTTGGGTGGAAGGCCAAATAGACGATGTCCAAACACCTTGACACCGTCTATGAGCAGCTCGGTCTGAGCAGAGGGAGTGTCCTTATGAGCACTTTGACTTATGCGTGCGGTGTGGCCAAGATGGATAGGGCTCGAATCGACCATCATTTCAAGGTAGTATGCGGTGACACGAAGATCAATATTAGCAGTATCTATCTTTAGCCATATGTGCTCCGCAGCATCGTACAATCCAGCTGGAAGCAGTATGCAGAGATTAGAGGCTCTTATGTCCAGAATCACATCCAAGTTATTGCCTGGGTTTGGCGATGAATCAGCTCCTACTTCGCCCAGACGGACGAGTTCTTGGTATTCCTGGAGCGTTCGGAAATGGACATTGTCTCCAAAGTAGTTCTCTTTCACTTGTATCAAGTGTCGGGCGACGAATCCAAACATGCTGATAGTGAAACTGTCACCGATAACTGTCATTGTGAGGGTCTCGGTCAGCCCAGGTCGTGTTTCCATACATGCGTTGTAAATGCCGTTGACAGTGACCTTGTCTAGCGTCGTGACGTGTTTGTTCATTAGGAGCGTACTAAGCGTGATCTTCGACGGCAGGCATAGCTCAAAGCCGAGGTGTGTGCCTGTGACATCGAATGTTATGTCTCGACTTTGCGGCAGATAGCGATCAAGAGGAATGACCATGTCTGCATCGAGAGTGGCGCCGTGCAGAATCACGAAGTTGTTATCATCGAGATCCTCTGAGTTTTCAATGATATTGGCATCGTTCGTGTTTAGGAACAGCTTAAAGTTCGAGAAATGCACTTTGAGCAGGTAACGAAATGGTACGAAGGTGAAGAAGTCCGGAGGAGGGCCAGTACTCCAGTCATTGATCAGATCAACTAGTAGAAAGGTATGGTCTCGGAGAAGAAAAAGCTCAAGGTCTGCTACATCTATCTTGAATAGCCATTCACGCAGCCCGTTCCATGACAGTCCATAGGACAAGTCACAATCCAGATTGACGCGTTTCGATCGCCAAAGAAGAGCATGATTGAGACTGGATGATATCTCAATGCCGCTTACATCGACTCCAAGCTTGTTGCCAAATCCTTTCCTGCCAGCAACCATGTCCATGTCGTACATGATGTGCGACCCAGATTTGATCGTGACATCGAACCATGCGTAAGGTCTTACATCTCTTCCAGCCATTGCTGGCTGTCTTTTCTTGGTTTTGGACGAGACCTTCCGTTTTCTTGACTTTTCCTTACCAGCTTCGCCAGGTCTAGGGCCACCAACGCCAGAAGCTCTACCTGCCCACTTAGAGTCTTTCGATGCTTCACGAAACGGTATGCGTAGCATCGTATCCTCCTGTATTGCAAGCGTCAATGCAAATCGTGTGGGTATCCTGGTCATGGACGGTGTCAACGGTGGCGCAGGAACGGCATCACTGAATGGTGCTGGGAAGAATATCTGTTGCAACATGATGCGGTGTCGATCAGCCCATGGTCCGTAGTTGACATGGCCGCCCTTGACGACAATAGACATGCCGTAATCAGGTGGAGTCGATCCATTGATATTACTCGTAGTTGCTGCTGGCACATGATGCTTCTTGTGATTTACAGGCACTGTCCCCGGGATGTCCCAATAGAACCTCAATGATAGAGCGCGGATGTCTGCAATCACGGAGGATTTGCCATACTCGACTGAATCCCATTCGCCATGTTTATCCTGGTGATCATCCTCAAGATAACGATGGAGGCCATGCCATTGCTGCTTACCGAGGAGAGGCGTATCTGCAGGGCCGGTATGCCCTCTGCCATGCATAGCGACAGATTCAACAGAGCCCCCGAACTTGTGTGCCCTTTCACTAAATGCGGTGAACCATTTGTTGAACGACTTTTGCTTTCTGTGACGCGTGGTTCCTTTACTGGCAGCGTTGACCTTATTCAGCCCTGTACTCAGCGCTACATCCTCATCGTGCAATGCTGCTGCCTCGTCTAATTGTGCCATCTTGTAGTCCATGTTCGGCTTCATCTGAATGTAGGGTTTAGAACAATCGAAGTCCATCAGTATCTTGAAGACGTCGAGATTGCCTGCACTCGAAGCATCGAATAGACCCGACGCCGAGTCGAACCTCGCAGATATGATACTCTTAGTATTGTCATTGCCAAGTACTGCGGCACCTTTGCTCACTTCGACTCGAATGGGTAGTAGCCGTAGAAATGCTGGGATAGCCGGAGAGTTTATGGCGTGTGAATCGCTTCCAGTCTGCATTTGATGTTTTGCTTTCCGCCGCAATGGCACCTGCCGAAGGTCTGAAAGCTCAATGTCGTCTTCCCCAACATGTGTCGTTGGCCTTCTTTTGCTATCGCGCCCGTGTTCTGCTGATGACGAGTGTGAGCTCTGTGACTCGATGTGCTCTTCGAAGCCAGACTTCTCAGCCACGTGTGGAGTGTCTTGTTCCTGATGGTTCTGCTGCGTTCTTTCAGACTTATCTTGCATGGTTGCCAGTACAGCGTCGTAGAGCGGACTCCTGTTGTAGATGAAAGCCTCAACACCAGTGATCTTGACCGCTATTCGGCAAGGGAGCTGGTCCTCTTGACTGACATGGCCATACTGCTGATGACTTGCCTCTGTGCTTGTGTCTGTAATGCCATCCTGCTCTTCGAAAATCTTGCAGTCTTTCACTTTTCTGATCCAATACCGCCAGGTGATGTTTCCTCCATGGATAAAGAATGTCTCATTGTCACCATAGTAGCGGACTCCTTTGAAGAAGATGCGCCCGGCGAGAGGCGAGAACTTGAGAGCCTCAATGTCAATGTAGACACGGAATGTGTGCCAGGTGTACAGTCGGATGAGGTACGATAATACCGTTGCAACAAGTCTATGCCAGTAGAAGAGGAAGAAAAGCAAGAGGATACTGTTGACAATCCATTCAATCAGATACACCCAGTTGAACGCACCCGTAGCCCGCAATGGTGTGGCTACAAGGCCTCCCGGACCAGCCATGCCGAGCTACCACCTGTAATGCGACAGCGCAGACGAGCATAATGGTTGCGGAGGTTTCAGCATATGAAGACTGCCGTGCTACGCAGACAGGTTTTCAGGTTTTCATATTGATTGATCCACTGTTGTCGATGTTGTGCAGGGTTACCGATAGTATCCTGAAACATATATGGAACAAGCACGTGTTAATATAGTACTGATGACGATCGGGGAGTGCCAGCCTCACAACACCACCATCCCAGCCTGCCAACTTCGATTGAATGCTATAAGCCTGTTCACCCCCTCATGACCTTCTAAAGACCTGTTGCACATGAGCAAACGCCCCCAATCTTCCTAGCGTTGGAGGCAATCGCCCAGGTCGAACCATCAATATGATGACGATAAGCACCGACGGCTTGAAACAGCCTCTCACTGGAGGCTCTGGCGCAAGGTTCGGTCATCTCGCGATCGTCCTTGCGGGAGTCTCGGCTCTTGTCGCAACACTTTTCACGTTCCTCTCCGTTTGGCTCCGTAGGTCTTGCCTTCATCTTGGCCTGGTCCCATCGTACTCGCTGACATTAGGAAGAGGCGAAAAACTTCCGCAAGCCTCTGCTCCAGCGGTATACTATACGCATTCTCGTCATGGTAAGTTCACGTTGGGAAGTCCTCATATAGCCTCATCCCGCTGACATTCCAAGGTGCCCATATACTGTGCCGCCAGCTTTACATCGCTCGTGTCACTCAGGGCAGCATTCTGGATAGATCCATTCAAAGACGTGTATGAGGCCTTCGTGATATACGCCTTTACGGTCAGTTCAGCCCTCCTACATCTTCTTATCCACGCTAATCGTCGAGACAGCAACTTCTCATGTCAGCTCAGCCCTCCTATATCTTTTTATCCACGCTAATCGTAGAGACAGAAACTTTATCGGCGGAGAACGTTCACTCATCATCCTAATGCACGGTCGACCGCCCATTGCCCATCTCTGGCCACTCAATCAGTGCCTACCCAAGGTCGACATCTCCGATCCGCATACTTTTCTAAGCATCAAGAGGGGGATTCTGCAATACGCTTGGTTGAAACCGATACTGGCAATCGCAACAACAGTCATGAAGGCAACAGGCACGTATCAAGAGGGATATATAGGATTGACGTCAGGCTATTTCTGGAGTGGTTTTATTTACAATATCAGCATCACAGTCTGTCTTTACGCACTAGCCCTATTCTGGGTGTGTATGTCGAAAGATCTGAAACCCTTCCGACCAATGCCCAAGTTCATTTCCATCAAAGGAATCATTGTTGCATCCTACTGGCAGGGGTTCTTCCTGTCTATCTTGGTGTGGCTTGGAGCCATCCCAGATGTCCCAGGCTATTCTCCTGACAACCTGGCAGCATCGATTCAGGACGCCTTGATCTGTTACGAAATGCCATTCTTTGCGCTGCTGCACTGGTATGCTTTCTCATGGCACGACTATGCAGACGTCACAATCTCAGCCGCACGAATGCCGATCAAGTACGCTCTACGCGACGCTTTTGGTCCGGTCGATCTCATTCAGGACGCCAAGGAGACCTTTGCGGGAACACAGTATGAGTACAGGCAATTCGATGCTGGCGATAATGTCCTAGCGCATGAAGAATCAGCGCAACGTGTAGCAAGAATCAGCCAAGGTATGCGTTTTTCTCGGGATGGCAAAGGCAAATACTGGATACCGAACCCGCACGAAATTGGTACCAAGACACCCCTGCTGAACAAGATCACTGGACATGATGGAGACTTTGCGGCCGTGCCATCTCATAGTGGCTCTACAAGTCCGAATGCAATGTATGGAACAACAACATCTGGTTACGATGATATTCAGGATGATCCATATCTCGACGATGACGACGAGGAGCTGTTTACCAGTGCCCGCGAGCTTGAGTTTGGTGACTGGAATTATCCTGTTATTACTGCACACAACGCCACACGTGAAGACCGACTGTACGCAGAACCAGGAATGATCACTGCGTCGACGAACCGGCATCTACTGCAAGCTACGAAAGAAAATCGGTCACGACGGAAATCACGCATTTCGCAGATACAGAAAGACGTTGGTAAAGGAAAGCATCGTCGTCCAGAACTGTCGCCAGTCAGAAGTGACGACGAAGAGGACTTCACTCAAGCTGGCGAGTCAGCCATTGTCGACGATAGGGCCTCAAAACATAGCGCTGAAGGCGATGAAGAACATCGCGGCCGTAGCGGCATCATTTCGCATATTCCCATCATCGGTGGCCTCCTTGCGCACCAGCGAACTGCATCTACACATTCTCACAAGTCCCAACTTGTTGACCTGATCGTCGAAGATACGCAGGCGGAGGAGATCGAACGAGTAAGAGCTCGGAAAGAAGGCTCACCCGGCTGGAACAGGCATGACCCGCGTCATTTCGTGCGCGCATACAGTGGTGAAGGCGATGAAGACCAGCAGGAAGAGTACGTGCGAGAAGGATACGAGCCAGCAGGGCAGCCCAACAAGGAGCCGAGAAACCAGCATGGCATAGACGCTACAGGTGATGTCTTTGCCGTGGGCGAGGACGAGGACGGCGATGAGCTGATGGACAGTACGGCTTTGGGGATGCATAACCGGACGGACAAGACCGAGATTGACGCAAGGGACGACGGGGAGGGTGGCAAGGCCGCGATTGATCACGATGCGAAGAACAGGAGATGGAAGACGAGAAATTACAATGAGGACGACCATGCAGAAGACCTGGTCAGGGGCAAAGAGGACGAGGAAGACATGCGTGGACAAAACAAGAGGCAGACTGATCGTGAGGACTTTGGTGATCAGGAGCAGAATCCGTGGGCTGATGGCGATGGTAAATGATTTCATGAAGAGGAGAAGAGCTAACTCAGACCGTTCGCCAGCACAGCGAGGCGTTGTGTACGTAATATAAATGAAACACGATTGACGATTGCACTTTATATCCTGGAAGCACTAAGGTATCTTGGCACTCTGCACGATTTTTATCCTTTGACCTTTTTCTGCAAAAGTTGCATTCATCTTGAAGAAGTCGAGATCGGGAGAACGAAATACCAAGGATACGAACCTTGATAGATTATCAACGGCACTCTCCACGTTTTCCATCCTTTGGCCTTTGCTTATTAGCACACTTTCTATGAGGTCTGATGAAGACTATAGCGAAAACGTGATATATGACATTATGTCTTTCGAAGTCACCGCTAAGGCACTCTCCACAATTACGATGGGGTCAGCTCCGGCAATAATGCTCATCGTGGCAGCCACATGGGGACGCGTTGCTAATCTTCGGACTTTCGGAGATATACATGTTGTACGATAAGGTGATACATCACTCCCGTCGTACTGCAACAACAGACTGACAGAACCACATCTCCCTGTGCAATCCAACCCTCAATGAGACGATGGTCGTATCCGCACCAGCCCGCATCCCATTCCTGGTCGCAGCGATGTTACTGACCGGAGTCTGCAATACCTTGTTGACTAAGTATCAGGTTCAGCACACCTTCCCTCCAATCGTGATCATGTCAGCTCACGAGAAGATGGTTCTGTAGGACAACCAATGCGTGCGTAACTGCCACGATCCCGATTCCTCCAAGCACCAAAACTTTGAGCAACCCGTATGGCAGACCGCACAGATGTTCGTGGGCGAGGCGGGCAGCTGGCTAGTGATTGCAGCATCTGCTCTTCTAGCAAGGCATGGGAAGGAGGATGCAAGAGGTGAATATCAAGCACTGGGGACTGAGCCGCCAGAGGGAGAGGATGTGCATGGAGATCCTACGGGGACTGTAACTGCGGCAAATCCTGCTGTGGTGGAAGAGCATCATGGGGAGGAACCGGTTAAGGAGCCGCGAGCTATGACGGGATGGCGGTCGCTGTTGCTCGCAATGCCGGCAGCGTGCGATATAGTTGGGACGACGTTGATGAATACTGGATTGCTCTTTGTTGTGGTAAGGCATTGCCTGGAGAAGATGCACCATCAAGAACGACAAGACCCTGTCTACCGCATGGCGAGCTAACTCGATACCAAACAGGCATCAGTCTATCAGATGACCCGTGGCACTATCGTGCTCTTTGTCGGGCTGTTCAGCGTCCTCTTTCTACATCGCTCGCTGTCAGCTACCAAGTGGTTCAGCTTAGTGATCGTCGTGCTTGGTGTGGGTATCGTTGGCTTGAGCGGGATAATAGAGCAACAAGCAGGTCCACCGCATCTGCCTGGAGACACTGAGCCCCTTGCTCGGAGTTCGGCTCAGCACGCACTGGACTTGATTCGACGCTCAATCGCCGATACAGATGACACAGCTGCTAGCAATGCATGGAGAACCATTGTCGGCATGATGCTTATCTTTTTAGCACAGACGTTCAACGCAGGACAATTTGTGCTCGAAGAGTCCATCATGAGATCCAGTACAGTAGGACCATTGCAGGTGGTGGCATTCGAAGGTACTTTTGGCCTAGTGCTCACCGTCCTATGTCAAGTACTGCTATACGTAGCATACGGCAGCACAGAATCAGGTAGGGGAGGGTACTTCGATATGAAGGCCGGCTGGGAAGACATCATCAGCCACAGGTCGATCTGGGTGAGCAGCCTCTTAATCATGGTGTGCGTCGGCGCGTTCAACTTCTTCGGCCTGAGCGTGACGAAGAATATAAGTGCCACCAGTCGGAGTACGATTGATACTTGCAGAGTGTTGTTTGTTTGGCTCACGTCACTCGGGCTTGGCTGGGAGCATTTCAGATGGCTGCAGGTTCTCGGCTTTGTCATCCTCGTGTACGGCACTTTCCTATACAATGAGATAGTGAGGATGCCTAGGTGGAAGTCAGTCCAAAGAGGCAGTGATGAGGAAGAAGAACGAAGGGACGAATGATGACAGAATATGACTGATGAAGTTCCAGATGAACACATTATATGCATAACTTTCCACCATGACTGGGTATTCGCAATTGTAACCTGTGAACGCCGCCTAAATGCTGGTTACCCCTTCTCATCCATCTTCCTTCATCGACCACGCATTGATCTCTCCCATACTGTCACACAGTAGAAGTGTGAGCAGTAACCTTACAGCCCATAGCCCAGGTTTCTTTCAGACCTGGGATCTAGAACATTGGCCTCGTCCTCTCCTCACTTCGCAGAACCCTCCCACTAATTCTCCTGCCACCTCCTCCTACACTTGACACACGTAAAGAAACTCGTCATCGGCTCATCCGCACTCCTAATTTGCATCTGACTGAAGAACGCCTCCATACTGTCGCACTTTTCATTCGGGCACGGCGCCTCCACTTTCTCCCTGTGATTGTTGCTTTCCGCGCCGCCGAGCACATCTTCGGCGGCTTTGTGCGTGAAGTATTTGCGTTCGTAGTGGGGCTTCGAGAGCGGGAAGGAGTAAGGACAGGTGCGACAAGCGAAGTGGTGAGGAGCGACGCCGGTGGCTTCGTTGGATACGCGGGTTATGGTGAGCATGTTGGAGCAAGCGGGACAGACTGGTGGGGTGTCAGTTGGTGTGCTGGGGACAGATTCGACATGGGATACGCACAGAGGAGCATGGTGGCGGATGTGCCCGCTGAGGGGACTTGGAGAATTGAGCAGTTGCAGTGTGATGATGGCGCTTGCTATCACAAGAAAAGAAGTGAGACCCCACACGGAGATTCGGAGATAAGATGACATGACGAAACACAACTGTAACATATCTCCAATGCCAGTCTGCCTGAACGATTTGCATTACAGTACCTGTTTCAGGCATTTATCTGAAAATAAAGAGCCCAATCAATTTCTCTTCAGCAAACGGAACCTACAGCGTGGACCTCTTTTCAGTAAACTCCTCATCATGGCCGACGAGGTGACCACCCCCTCCT